>PPYF01114003.1_pt1 | contig 91332 bp, 73 predicted proteins | sample 1559871 | NCBI WGS metagenome assembly PPYF01 (sample SAMN08240021, study PRJNA423297) | Human gut metagenome, whole genome shotgun sequencing project.
AAGGGGTGGGGTGTCGGGGCGGGGGAAATCGGAATCCCCCGCCCCGACCCGTCTTTCCCCCCGCTTTCTTCGGCAAGAAAGCGGGGCCGCCGGAGGCATGGCAAGAAAACAGATCCAAAAAGGTTCCCATGGAAGACGCGCCAGCCCAGTATAAAGCGGGAACCCCGCCCTGGGGCGTTAACCTCTGCGGAGCAGGCCCGGCCCAACGTATCAGGGCGTAGGGGCCACCCTTGTGGTCGCCCGCGGGCGGCCATAAAGGCCGCCCCTACAAGTTGAAGGCACAGCACATAAAACCCGGCCAGTGTCCGGTCCCTACCTGCGCCGGAACACATGGACGCGGAAGGAGGCCCGCACCCGCAGGCCGTCCAGGGCGGCCAGCCGCTCCGCCCCCTCCCTGGGGGTCTTCCAGTAATAGGGGGTCATCTGGAACAGGTCGCGCAGCGCCTCCCCCGCCACGTCCACCACCGCCTCCACCGGCTCCACCCGCTCGTAGGAGAAGCCCTCGTAGGGGATGTCCTCCTCACGGTTGCGGTAGGGCTGGTCGTAGAGCACCTGCTTGAGCTCCCACAGGTGGTCGGCGGCGGGCACCACATAGAGGAAGGCCCCGCCGGGGCGGAGCACCCGCCGGAACTCGTCCAGGGCCAGGGGGGAGAAGCAGTTGAGCACCAGCCCCACCGAGGCATCCGCCAGAGGCAGATGGTAGGCGGAGGCCACGGCGAACTCCCCCTCCGGCACCCGCCGGGCGGCCAGGCGCACCGACGGCTTGGACAGGTCGATTCCCGCCAGGGGCGGGCGGCCCAGGGCCTCCCACAGTCCGGCGGTGTAGTACCCCTCGCCGCAGCCCGAGTCCAGCACCGCCTCCCCCGGCGGGGCGTACTCCGCCCCCAGGGCGCACAGGGCGGCCAGCAGGTGGCCGTAGTATCCCCCGGAGAGAAACCGGCGGCGGGCCTCCGCCATGCCCTTGTCGTCGCCGGGGGCCTTGGAGTGCTTTTTGTTGGCGGGCAGCAGATGGACATACCCCTCTCTGGCCTTGTCGTAGGCGTGGCCGTTGGGGCAGGCATAGGCCCGCTCCCCCCGCTCCAGGGGGGCGGCGCAGATGGGGCAGGTAAACAGAGACTTTTCCACAGAACCTCTCTCCTTTGTGGAAGGTATGACAGGAAATTGGGCCCCCGCACGGGCGGGGGCCCCGGCCGTTCACCCCTCCAGCAGCTCCTTGCCGGAGATGCCGGGCTCCGTCATGGAGTAGGGGTCCAGAATTTTGTCCAGGGCCGCCTCGTCCAGCAGGCCCTCCTCCAGAATGAGCCGCCGCACCGGCGCGCCGGTCTCGATGGCCCGCTTGGCCACCTCGGCGGCCTTCTCATAGCCCACGTGGGGGCACAGGGCGGTGATGATGCCCACGCTGTGCTCCACCATGTCCCGGCACCGCTCCCGGTTGGCGGTGATGCCGGTGACGCAGTTGTCCACAAAGGTATGTACCGCGTAGGTCAGGGTCTCCACGCTCTGGATCAGGTTGTAGAAGATGATGGGCTCGAAGGCGTTGAGCTCCAGTTGGCCCGCCTCGGCGGCCATGGTGACGGTGACGTCGTTTCCGATGATGTTGAAGGCCACCTGGCTGACCACCTCGGGGATGACGGGGTTGACCTTCCCCGGCATGATGGAGGAGCCGTTCTGCCGGGGCGGCAGGTTGATCTCGCTGAAGCCGCAGCGGGGGCCGGAGGACATGAGCCGCAGGTCGTTGGACATCTTGGACAGGTTGACGGCGCAGGTCTTGACCGCGCCGGACACGGCCACGAGCCCGTCCAGGTTCTGGGTGGCGTCGATGAGGTCGAAGGCCTGCACCAGCTCAAGCCCGGTGACCTTGGACAGGTTGGGGATGATGCGGCGCAGATACCGCTCGTCGGCGTTGATGCCGGTGCCGATGGCGGTACCCCCCATGTTGAGGCGGCGCATCTCGTCCTTGGCCCGCTCGAAGCGGGCGATGTCCCGGCGCACCACCCGGCTGTAGGCCCGGAACTCCTGCCCCAGACGGATGGGCACCGCGTCCTGCATCTGCGTGCGGCCCATCTTGAGCACGTCGTCAAACTCCTCCGCCTTGGCCTCCAGGGCCTCAGAGAGCCGCTCGAGCTGGATCTGGGCCCGCACCAGCAGCTTGAGCACCGCCAGCTTGCCCGCCGAGGGGAACACATCGTTGGTGGACTGGCCGTAGTTGACGTGGTCGTTGGGGTTGACCAGGGCGTAGTCCCCCTTCTCCCCGCCCAGCAGCTCGATGGCCCGGTTGGCGATGACCTCGTTGGCGTTCATGTTCAGGCTGGTGCCCGCGCCGCCCTGGATGGGGTCCACGATGAACGCCTCGTGGAGCCGGCCCGCCGCAATCTCATCGCAGGCCCGCACGATGGCGTCGGCCACCCGCTTGTCCAGCAGGCCGATCTCCAGGTTGGTGATGGCGGAGGCCTTCTTGATCTCCGCGATGGAGTTGATCTGCTCCGGATGTACGGCCAGCCCGGTGATGGGGAAGTTCTCCGCCGCCCGCAGGGACTGGACGCCGTAGTAGACGTCCTTGGGGACAGACCTCTCCCCCACGGAGTCGTGCTCGGAGCGGTATTGGATGCTCATGGTACAGGCGCCTCCTCGCAAGCAGTCCTTCATTTTATAGGGACATCATAGCACCATCCGTTTTATTTTGCAAGCAATCCTGCAAATTATAGTCCCTCTCCGTGCCATGGGCAGGTCACCAGATGGTCATTGATGAGCCCCGCCCCCTGGAGGTAGGAGTAGACAATCACCGGCCCCACAAAGCGGAAGCCCCGCTTTTTCAGGTCGGCGCTCACCCGGCGGGACAGGTCGTCCTCGGCGGGCATGTCCTCCGGCCGCTCCAGCCGGTGGTCCACCGGCACGCCGTCCACCCAGTGCCAGAGGTAGCGGGCAAAGCTGCCCCACTCCTCCGCCACGGCCAGAAAGGCCCGGGCATTGGTGACGGCGCAGCGGGCCTTGCTCCTGTTTTTGATGACGCCGGGGGCGGCCAGAGCGGCCTCCACCTCGTCCTCCCCCCACCCGGCCAGCGCCGCCGGCTCAAAATCCGCGAAGGCCGCCCGCAGGGCCGCCCGCCGCTCCAGAATCAGCTTCCAGCTCAGCCCGGCCTGAAAGCCCTCCAGCTCCAGCAGCTCGAACAGCGCCCGGTCATCCCGGCAGGGCCGGCACCACTCCGTGTCATGGTACAAAATCTCGTGCTCTGTTTTTGCCCAGGGGCAGCGCGCGCCCTCTCCCATGTCAGCTCTCTCCTCTCCTTCCCCGCCCGGTTGGGCCGGGAAACGCGATATCATCTGCACTATAGCATAGAAATAGGGAAATGGAAACCCGCCGGCAAAGTCATTGCTGAGAAAAAATTTTGTAAATAAAGAAAAAATCAGGTGACTTGCCAGGCGGACCGTGTTACCATTAAGATACCAGCCAGGGGACATGGCCTGGCAAATATAAAATCAGGAGGACCCCTCTCGTATGAAAAAGCACCGCGGAAGACATCTGCTCTCCCTGCTGGCGTCGGCAGCTCTGCTGGCATCCCTGCTGCCCGCCGCCTTTGCGGCTGAGGCAGAGGGCGAGAAGCACATCACCATCCTGGGCACCTCAGACATGCACGGAAATATCTGGGGCTATTCCTACGAAGACAACGCGGAGACCGACAACAACGGCATGGCCAGGCTCTACACCTACATCCAGCAAGTGCGGGCCGAGAACCCCAACACCTTCCTCGTCGACGCCGGCGACGACATCCAGGGCACCATCATGACCGACGATCTGTATAACAAGACCCCGGAGGAGCCCCATCCGGTCGTCACCGCCATGAACTACATGGGCTATGACGCCATGACCCTGGGCAACCACGAGTTCAACTGGGGCATCCCCACCATGCAGGCCATTCTGGGACAGGCCAGCTTCCCGGTTCTGGCCGCCAACGTCACCGGCGCCCAGGGCGAGCCGGTCACCGGCGCGGGCTGGACGATTGTGGAGCGGGGCGGCGTGAAGCTGGCCGTCATCGGCGTGGTCACCCCGGATGTCCCCATCTGGGACAGCGGCAAGGACGGCATTGACGACGCCGTCTATGAGGCCGCCAACGTGGCCGTCGGCAAGGCCATCGACGAGATCGGCGACCAGGCCGACGTAATCATGGTGTCCGCCCACATGGGCATGTACGCCGAATTTGACGAGGAGGGCGGCTCCGACTCCGCCCAGAAGATTCTGGACGACAACCCGGAGATCGACGTGCTCCAGGTGGCCCACAACCATGTGGTGGTCAACGAGAAGCAGGGCTCCACCGTCATCGGCGGCGTGCGCAACGGCGGCCGGGACATCGCCCGCTTTGATCTGACCCTGGACGCCGACAATCAGATCATTGACAGCTCGGTGGAGATTGTGGATATGACCGGCGTGACCCCCAGCCAGGAGCTCCGGGAGATCCCCCTGGTGGCCGAGGCCCATCAGAAGACCATCGACTACATCAACGGCGGCGGCTCCGGCGACGAGGGCGAGGGCGGCGCGTCCCTGGGAAGCACTACCGCCCGCTTCCAGCCTGAGAACGAGATCCGCGGCATCCCCGCCGGCCGGGTGATGGATACCGCCGTCATGGATCTGATCAACACCGTCCAGCTGGAGAACTCCGGCGCCGACGTCTCCGCCGCCGCCCTCTTCAAGGGTACCAGCGATCTGCCCAAGGGCGACATCAACTACGGCAACATCTTCGACATCTACAAGTTTGACAACACCCTTTACCGGGTGAGCGTCACCGGCGCGGAGCTCAAGGCTTACATGGAGTGGTCCGCCGAGTGCTACAACCAGTGGCAGGAGGGGGATATCAATATCTCCTTCGACCCCGAGTACCCCGACTACCTCTACGATATGTTTGCCGGCGTGGACTATGAGATCGACCTGTCCCAGCCCAAGGGCCAGCGCATCCAGAACGTCATGTTCCACGGCGCGCCCCTCCAGGATGACCAGGAGCTGACCCTGGCGGTGAATAATTACCGCTACTCCTCCGCCCTGAAGGCCCAGAACATCATCTCCGGCACCAAGGAGTGGGAGTCCTCCAACTCCATCCGGGATATGATCGTGACCTACTTTGCCGAGCACTCCCCCGTGGCCCCCGAGGTGGACCACAACTGGAAGATCGTGGGCGTGGATCTGAGCGAGGACGACCCCCGCCGGGCGGAGCTGGTGGGCTACATCAACGCCGGCCTGCTGGACACCCCCTACGCCGAGAGCTACAACCTGTCCGACTATGATTCCCTGGTGGCCCAGGCCAAGGCGAAGGCCGAGACCCTCACCGTGACCGTAAACGGCGCGGCCAAAGACGTGGCCACGGCTTTCGACGCCCAGGGGAATACCTACTACCGCCTGCGCGACCTCGCCTTTGCCCTGAAGGGCACCGGCGCCCAGTTCAATGTGACGTGGGACGGCAGCGTGGCCGTCGCCACCGGCTCCGCCTACGAGGGCGAGGCCCTGGCCATGCCCGGCTCCGCCCCCACCGGCGAGGCCGTCAGCCTGACTCTCACCGTGGACGGCACTGCGGTGAGCCAGCCCGCCGTACTCGTCAACGGCAACTACTATCTGGCCGAAGGCTTCCTCGCCCAGCTGGGCGCGGAGTCCGCCCTGGTGGAGGGCGTTTTGGCCATCACCGCCGCGTAACCGCTTTCCGTCAGCAAAGGGCCGCGCCTGGGGCGCGGCCCTTTCCTTGCGTATTTTACCGGACTCCGCCAGAGCTTTGAACGATCCATTCCCTTCATACGGCCGTCTTGTCCAATTTTTCTCTGGCCCCTTTGAGCAATCTGTGATATAATCCGCTCCGTATGATGATTTTCGCATAAAAAGGAGTACGACATGATTACAGTTTCCGACCTGGGCCTGGCCTACAGCGGCCAGCCCCTCTTTTCCCACGTGGATCTCCAGTTCACCAAGGGCAACTGCTACGGCATCATCGGCGCCAACGGCGCGGGTAAATCCACCTTCCTGAAAATCCTCTCCGGCGAGCTGGAGCCCACCTCCGGCGAGGTCTCCATCCTGCCCAAGACCCGCATGTCGGTGCTCAAGCAGGATCAGAACGCCTACAACGCCTACAACGTCATGGACACCGTCATCATGGGCAACCAGCGCCTCTACGACATCGGCAAGGAGAAGGAGGCCCTCTACGCCAAGGAAGAGATGACCGAGGCCGACGGCATCCGCGCCTGCGAGCTGGAGGAGGAGTACGCCGAGCTGGGCGGCTGGGAGGCCGAGAGCGACGCCAGCCGCATCCTCCAGGGCCTGGGCGTGGGCACCGAGTTCCACTACAACGACATGGCCACCCTGGACGCCCGGCTGAAGGTGAAGGTGCTGCTGGCCCAGGCCCTGTTCGGCAGCCCGGATATCCTGCTGCTGGACGAGCCCACCAACAACCTGGATATCAACGCGGTGAACTGGCTGGAGGACTTCCTGCTGGACTTTGAGGGCACGGTGATTGTGGTCAGCCACGACCGCCACTTCCTCAACACCATCTGCACCCACATCGTGGACATCGACTACAACAAGATCAAGATGTACGTGGGCAACTACGACTTCTGGTACGACGCCTCCCAGCTGATGCAGAACCTGATGAAGAACCAGAACAAGAAGAACGAGGAGAAGGCCCAGGAGCTCAAGGAGTTCATCTCCCGCTTCTCCGCCAACAAGTCCAAGAGCAAGCAGGCCACCGCCCGGCGCAAGCTGCTGGAGAAGATCACCCTGGAGGAGATCCCCGCCTCCTCCCGCCGCTACCCCTGGGTGGCCTTCTCTCCCGACCGGGAGGTGGGCAAGGACATCCTCTTCGTCACCGACGTCAGCAAGACCATCGACGGGGTGAAGGTGCTGGACAAGGTGAGCTTCATCGTGGGCCACGGGGACAAGATCGCCTTCGTGGGCGACAACGAGAACGCCCAGACCGCCCTGTTCCAGATCCTCACCGGCGAGCTGGAGCCCGACGAGGGCACCGTCAAGTGGGGCCAGACCGCCACCTTCTCCTACTTCCCCAAGGACAACACCAAGTTCTTCAAGGACTGCGACGACAATCTGGTGGAGTGGCTGCGCCAGTGGTCCTCCGACCCCCACGAGGCCTATCTGCGGGGCTTTTTGGGCCGGATGCTCTTCTCCGGCGACGAGGTTTACAAGCCCGTCAAGGTGCTCTCCGGCGGCGAGAAGGTGCGGTGCATGCTCTCCCGGATGATGCTCTCCGGGGCCAACGTGCTGCTGCTGGACCAGCCCACCAACCACCTGGATCTGGAGTCCATCGCCGCCCTGAACAACGGCCTGGAGGCCGTCAAGTGCAACGTGCTCTTCGCCTCCCACGACCACCAGCTTGTGCAGACCGTGGCCAACCGGGTGTTCGACTTCACCTCCGACGGCAAGCTCATTGACCGCAAGATGACCTACGACGAGTACCTGGAGAGCCAGAAGGCCGACTGATTGACCGGAATAGCAAAAACCGCCGCGGACTGGCGTTCCGTCCGCGGCGGTTTTTTATCCCTCCGGCGCGCAGGCTGTTTCCGCCGGAAGTGGTTTTCTCCGGTAGAGCACCAGCCCGGCCAGATCGGCCAGTACCCAGCCGATGGGTACCGCCCACCAGATGCCCTTCAGGCCCACGGCGGGGATGGGGGCCAGCAGGTAGGCCAGGGCCACCCGCGTCCCCAGGGAGACCACGGTGAGCACCACCGACACGCCGGGCCGCCCCAGGCCGCGGAACAGGCCGTAGAGCAAAAACAGGATGCCGATGCCGCAGTAGCACATGCCCTCAATGCGCAGGTACTCCACCCCCACGGCGATAATCTCCGTCTCGCCGGGCTCCACAAACAGGCCCATGAGGGGGGCGGCGAAGAGGCACACCAGCAGGGAGCTGACCAGGCAGAAGCCGATGGACACCCCCACGGCGGAGCGGATGCCCCTCCGGATGCGCTCCGCCTTCTGCGCGCCGGTGTTCTGGGCCACGAAGGTGGAGAAGGCGTTGCCGAAGTCCTGGACGGGCAGGTAGGCGAAGGCGTCGATCTTGACGGCGGCGGCAAAGGCAGCCATCACGTTCACCCCGAAGGAGTTCACCAGCCCCTGCACCATCAGGATGCCGAAGTTCATCACCGACTGCTGCACGCAGGTGAGCAGGGAGTAGTTCATGATACGCCCCAGCTCCCCCCGGGACACCTTGCAGTGCCGCCGCTCCAGCCGGAGCAGGGGCACCCGCCGCCAGCCGTAGAGGGCGATACCGGCGGCGGACACCCCCTGGGCGAGCACCGTGGCCCCCGCGGCCCCGGCCACCCCCCAGCCCAGTCCCAGGACAAACCAGAGATCCAGCCCGATGTTGAGGACGGTGGACACGGCCAGAAAGGCCAGCGGGGCCACGGAGTTGCCCACCGAGCGCAGCAGGCAGGCGAAGTAGTTATAGAGGAAGGTGAAGCAGACGCCCAGCAGCACCACCCGCAGGTAGGCCCGGGTCTCCTCCCAGGCCCCGGCGGGAATGCGCAGCAGGGTCATCACCGGCTCCAGCAGGGCCAGCACCCCCACGTTGAGCAGCACCGCCACAGCGCCGATGAACACAAAGGAGGCGAAGAGGCAGCGCTTCAGCTCCTCCTCCCGCTCCGCGCCGTAGAGCATGGACCACAGGGCGCCGCTGCCCATGCACAGGCCCAGCAGCACCGAGGTGAGAAAGGTCATCAGGGTAAAGGAGAAGCCCACCGACGCCAGGGCCGACGCCCCCAGCGCCCGGCCCACAATGAGGGTGTCGGCGATGTTGTAGCACTGCTGGAGCAGATTGCCCGCGATCATGGGACCGGCGAACAGCAGCATAGGGCGGGTGATTCCACCCCGGGTCAAATCCATCTGCATTGGCTCACGCACTTTCGTTTTGAATGTTTTATCTTTCTTTTCGTAAGAATCATAGCAAATCCAGAGGAAAAATACAAGGCTATACTTGCCTTTTTTCTTCAGCCGGGATAAGATAACAAACACAGCTTGACAGATAGAGGGGGCGGAGGCGTTGTTTTTAAGTGGTCTGGACGACATCGACCGGCGGCTGGTGGAGCTGCTCATCCACAACGCCCGTATGTCCTACTCAGATCTGGGCCAGGCGGTTGGGCTGTCCCGTGTGGCGGTGAAGGCCCGCGTCCGCGCCCTGGAGGAGCGGGGCGTGATCGAGGAGTACACCACCATTGTCAATCCCCAGAAGATCAGCGGTGCTGTGTCCTGCTACTTTGAGCTTGAGGTAGAGCCCGCCCAATTCAGCGCGGTGGTGAATACCCTGCGCGCCAGCGATACCGTGACCCAGATCTACCAGGTGTCCGGCCGCAACAAGCTCCACGTCCACGCCGTGGCGGCTGGCCAGTGGGAACTGGAGGACTTTCTGGACCGGGTCATCCACCGTCTGCCCGGCGTTGCCAGCCTGAGCTGCAACATCATCCTCTCCCGCATCAAGGACATCAAGGGCCTGCGCCTGTAAGAAAAATCGTGCACTTTCCGCCAAAGTGTGCTATACTATGAATTTGAACTCATTTCATCCGGAAAGGGTGGTTTTCATGCGAAAAGAAATTCTGCTGCCCGCCGTGGCGGTGGCTGGCGGTGGGGTCGGCTTTGTCCTGCGCCGCTGGGAGCTGGCCACGGCCTTTGAGTCGGACACCGGCTTACCCATTCCCGGCGCCCCGGCCACTCTCGCCCTCATCGCCCTTTCGGTTGCCATGGCGGCGGTTCTGGCCCTGCTCTGCCGGGGCAAATACCCCTCCTTTACCGGCTACGACGAGGCCTTTCAGGCCAAGGGAAACACCCTGTACGCCACCGCTATGGTGCTCTCCGCCTTCCTGCTCTTGGGGGCGGCGGTGCTGATGGTGCTCTCCTTTGTCCAGGGGACCAACACCGTCTACACCCGCCTGCTGCTGGCCGCCCTGGCGGCGGTCTCCTTCTTCTGCGTAATGCAGACGGCGCAGAACAGCTTTAAGGGCCTGGACAGGGGCAAGTACAGCTTCACCCTGCTGATGCCCGCCTACACCTGCTGCGTGTGGCTGATCGCCGCCTACCAGGTGCGGGCCGGAGATCCGGTGCAGCTGGACTATGTGTATGAGCTTTTCGCCATCATCGCCTCCCTGCTGGGACTCTACTTCCACGCCGGCTTCTCCTTTGAGCGGGGCCGGGTGTTCTGGGCTGGGCTGTTCTCCCTGCTGGGGATCTACTTCTGCCTGACCACCCTGGCCGACCAGCACGATCTGGCCACGACGCTGCTCTATGGCTTCGCCATCCTCTATTTGCTCTCGTCCACGGTGACGCTTCTGTACAATGCCGGCCGGCCGGAGCTCCTGGCCCGGGCCGAAAACGATACAACGGAGGGAACGCCCGATGAATCCTGAGAAATTCTATATCACCACCCCGATCTACTACCCCTCGGACAAGCTGCACATCGGCCACACCTACTGCACCGTGGCCACCGACGCCATGGCCCGCTACAAGCGCCTGCGGGGCTGTGAGGTCATGTTCCTCACCGGCACTGACGAGCACGGCCAGAAGATCGAGGACAAGGCCAAGGAGGCCGGCGTATCCCCCAAGGAGTTTGTCGACCACATCGTGGAGGGCCCCCGGGGCGTGCTCGACCTGTGGAGGCTGATGAACATCTCCAACGACCGGTTCATCCGCACCACCGACGACTACCACGTGGAGTCCGTGCAGAAGATCTTCAAGCAGCTCTATGAGCAGGGGGACATCTACAAGGGCAAATATGTGGGCAAGTACTGCAAGCCCTGCGAGTCCTTCTGGACCGAGACCCAGCTCAAGGACGGCAAGTGCCCCGACTGCGGTCGGGACGTGGTGGACGCCGAGGAGGAGGCCTACTTCTTCCGCCTGTCCAAGTACGCCGACCGCATCCGGCATCTGCTGGAGGACACCGACTTCCTGGAGCCCCGCAGCCGGGTCAATGAGATGGTGAACAACTTCATCAAGCCCGGCCTGGAGGATCTGTGCGTCTCCCGCACCTCCTTCTCCTGGGGCGTGCCGGTGGACTTCGACCCCGGCCACGTGGTGTATGTGTGGATCGACGCCCTGTCCAACTACATCAACGCCCTGGGCTACGGCAACGGCCGCTACCACGACTTTGAGAAGTTCTGGCCCGCCGACGTGCACTTTGTGGGCAAGGAGATCGTGCGCTTCCACTCCATCATCTGGCCCGCCATCCTCATGGCCCTGGGTCTGCCCCTGCCCAAGAAGGTGTACGGCCACGGCTGGCTGCTGCTGGACGGCGGCAAGATGAGCAAGTCCAAGGGCAACGTGGTGGACCCCTATCTGCTGGCCGAGCGCTACGGGGTGGACGCCCTGCGCTACTTCCTGCTGCGGGAGTTCCCCTTCGGCACCGACGGCAACTTCTCCAACGAGGCCCTCATCGGCCGCATCAACACCGACCTGGCCAACGACCTGGGCAACCTGGTCAGCCGCACCACCGCCATGGTGGGTAAGTACTTCGGCGAGCGCCTGCGGGAGGACTGCGGCGCCACCGGGGACGAGCTGGAGCTGGCCGCCATGCTGGCCCAGGCCCAGGGCGAGGTGAACCTCTCCATGGACTTCCCGGAGGACGACCCCCGGAAGTACGACGTGGAGCTCATCGCCCTGGCCGCCGGCCTGCGGGGCCGCTACGAGGCGCAGATGGAGCACTACGCCTTCCAGGACGCCCTGGTGGAGGTGTTCAAGCTCATCGGCCGGGCCAACAAGTATATCGACGAGAACAAGCCCTGGGCACTGGCCAAGGACGAGGCCCAGAAGCCCCGCCTGGCCCACGTGCTCTACAATCTACTGGAGTGCGTACGCCTTTCCGCCGTACTGCTCACCCCCTTTATGCCCGAGACCTGCGGGAAGATCTTCGCCCAGCTCGGCGTGGACGAGGGCGCGCGCACCTGGGAGTCCGCCGGAGCGTGGGGCCTGCTCCCCGCCGGCGCGGCGGTGAGCAAGGGGGAGAACCTGTTCCCCCGCATCGACGTGGAGAAGGAGCTGGCCGCCCTGGACGAGCTGCAGGCCGAGGCCCGCAGGGCCGCCCTCCCCGCCGTGGAGGTGGAGCCCTTCGCCCAGGAGAGCGTGGACTTCGACACCTTCTGCAAGAGCGACTTCCGGGCCGTGAAGGTCAAGGCGTGTGAGAGCGTGAAAAGGAGCGCCAAGCTCCTCAGGTTCATCCTGGACGACGGTTCCGGGACTGACCGCCAGATCCTCTCCGGCATCGCCATGTACTACAAGCCGGAGGAACTGGTGGGCAAGACCCTGGTAGCCATTATCAACCTTCCCCCCCGCAAGATGATGGGGCAGGAGAGCTGCGGCATGCTGCTCTCCGCCGTCCACACCGAGCACGGGGAGGAGAAGCTCCACCTGGTTATGGTGGACGACGCTATCCCCGCCGGCGCCAAGCTGTGCTGAGCGCATCCTGTATAAACAGAGGGGGCGCGCCTGCGTTTGCAGGCGCGCCCCTTGCTGTTCTCTATCCCCTGTCCCGGCGCAGCAGGCGCCGGAAGCTCAGGTCGATGGCCAGGGCCCCCAAGGGGGCAGTGACCAGGATAGCGACTACCGCCACGGTGAGCACCACCTGCCCACAGGCCAGGCCCATGGCCAGAGGGACACCGCCGATGGCGGCCTGCACTGTAGCTTTGGGCAGATAGGCCAGCACGGCAAACAGCCGCTCCCGTCCGCTCAGGCGGCTCCCCGCCACGCAGAGGAGCACCCCCACGGCCCGGAAACACAGCACCCCCAGCACCGTGGCCACGGCGGCCAGCCCTGCCGCCGCGGCGTAGCCGATGTCCACCTCGGCCCCCACCAGGACAAAAAGCATCACCTCGGCCGCCACCCACAGCTTACCGAACTTGGCAGTGAGCCGCTCCGCCGCCGGCCTCCGCCAACGGCGCAGGCCCAGGCCCGTCCCCAGAACAGCCAGCAGCCCGGAGAAGGGGACCACCCCCTCCGCCGCGTCCTCCAGGGCAACCAGCAGGAAAGCCAGCGCCAGCAGCACCACCACCTTGGCCGAGTCCCGCAGGTGGAAGCGGGTGAAGCATTTAGCCAGGACGTATCCCAGCCCCAGGCCCGCCGCCCCACCCAGCACAATGGATACCGGCACCCCCGCCAGGGCCGCAGGGGAAAAGCTGCCTCCCTGAGCCATGCCGGTAAAGGAGGTAAAGAGGACGATGACGAACACATCGTCCACCGAGGCCCCGGCGAGAATCATCTGGGGGATGCCCTTGTCTGCGCCATAGCCCTCCTCCATCAGCCTGAGCATCCGGGGAACGATGACCGCGGGGGACACCGCCCCCACCACTGCGCCCATAATGGCGGCGTCCAACACGTCCACCCCCAGCAGCCGGGGAGCCAGCAGCACCATGCCCAGCACCTCAAAGGAAGCGGGCACAAAGCACAGCAGCACGGCGGGCCGCCCGGCCCGGCGCAGATCCTCCAGCTCCAGGGACAGGCCCGCCCGGGTGAGGATGATCACCAGGGCGAGCTGCCGCAGGTCTGCGGAAATACCTAACAGGGATGGGCTGAGCAGGTTAAGTACGCAGGGCCCCAGCAGAATCCCCGCCAGCAGCATCCCCACCAGGGACGGCAGGCGGAGCCTGCTGGCCATGGCCCCCAGGGCCATGCCCAGCAGCAGCACATAGGCGAGACTGGTTAACATAACAAATCATTCCTCTCCAGAGGGCAGAAAAAAAGCCAATGCCCCCTGCAATCTCTTGCAGAAGTCATCAGCCAAGCGGCGGTTCGGGCCAGCGCCCCGGGAGAACCTCATTCCCGTGTTCCGGCTACTATCCTACCATACATCCCTTCCCCTGTCAAGACCGCCTTTTTCGATATCCTTAGAGATTCCTTAGAATTACCTGCTATCCTGTGGACAGACCACAAAAAGGAGCTGTCCGCAATGGAAACACATCATATCACCCCCGCCCGGGGGTTGTCCGAGACGGGGCTGAAATGGATCGCCCTGGTCACCATGGTGCTGGACCACATTCACTACTTTTTCAGCTTTACCGGGTGCGTCCCCGAGTGGTTCAGTATGGTGGGGCGGCTGGGCGCGCCCCTGTTCCTGTTCTGCCTGGTGGAGGGCTTCACCCACACCCACAGCCGGAAGCGGTACTTCGCAAGGGTCTACGTCCTCTCCACCGCCATGTCTCTCCTGTTCTTCTTCATGGCCTTTGCCCACGTGCTGGTGCGGCCCGACGGGTTCTACCCCACCAACGGCATGATGACCACCTTTGTCATTCTCATGGTGATATTCCAGGGCATCGACTGGCTGGGGCAGAGGCGCATGGTCCGGGGCCTGGCGGCGTTCCTCCTCCCCCTGGCCTGGCCCTTTCTGGCCACCGGGCTGCTGGCGGCGCTCCCCGCCCTGGCCTCCCCGCTGGGCATCGCCTGCTACACCGTCCTCCCCATCTGGGGCGTCACCGGGGACAGCAGTTGGCCGGTGCTGGCCATGGGGCTGGTGCTCTACCTGTTCCGCCGGAACCGGAGGGCGCAGGTACTGGCCTTCGCCGTGTTCTACTTCCTCTACGGGGTGGTGTATATGGGCCTCATGGCCTCCCAGATGCCCGACTTTGCGTGGACGCAGCTCTTCACCCGGTACTACGAGATCTACGGCATCCTGGCCGCGCCCCTCATGCTGTGCTATAATGGGCAGCGGGGCGGGGGCCACAAGCGGCTGTTCTACGCCTTCTATCCCGCCCATATCTACATCCTCTACGCCCTGTCGTGGGGGCTCTATCTTCTGCTGAACTGAGGTGGTATCCATGGCCCATATTCTGGTGGTGGACGACGACGGGGATCTCCGCGCCCTGCTGAAAACCGCCCTGGAGCGGGACGGACACCAGGTCTCCCTCCTCGACCGCGGCGGGGCGGTGAGCGAGGCCCACTGCCGCTGGGCGGACTGCATTCTCCTGGACGTGATGATGCCGGGGGAGGACGGCTTTGCCACCTGCCGCCGCATCCGCGCCCTGGCCGCCTGCCCCATTCTTTTTCTCACCGCCAAGACCGAGGAGGCCGACGTGCTCACCGGCCTGGGGCTGGGCGGGGACGACTACCTGTCCAAGCCCTTCCGCATCGCGGAGCTGCGGGCCCGGGTGGCCGCTCACCTGCGGCGGGAGTCCCGGGCGCCCCGCAGCCGCATCCGCCGCGGCGGGCTGGACTTCGATCTGGAGGAGCGGGCCGTCTACTGCGGGGAGGAACCGCTGCACCTGACCCGAAGCGAGTATGCCATCTGCGCCCATCTCGCCGCCCACCCCGCCCAGACCTTCACCAAGGAGCAGATCTACGAGGCGGTATTCGGCTTTGACGGCACGGCGGACTCCTCCGCCATCACGGAGCACATCAAGAACATCCGCGCCAAGCTGCGGGCCGTGGGGCTCTCCCCCATCCAGACCGTGTGGGGGGTGGGCTACAAATGGGAAAGCGCATGAGGCGGCGGACGGGGCTCACCGCCCTGTTCTGGCGCTACCTGCTCGTCACCGGCGGAGCGGTGGTGCTGCTGGCCGTCCTCTGGTGGGGCGGCCTGTCCGCCCTGCTCCGCAGCGGCTTTGTCCTCCCGGCGGGCACCGCCGCCGGGCAGGCGGACGGGCTGGTCCGCGCCCTGGAGGCCGGGGAGCTGACCCCGGCGGAGCTGCCCCACTACTACCGCTGGGCCACCTTCGACGGCTCCGCCCAGGTGGTGGGGCAGCGCGGCATGAACGAGCGGCGCCTGGGCTATGCCCAGGCCGCGCTGGAGGGCAACCGCACCCTCCACGGCTTCCCCTACCAGCAGTACCACCGCTCTGCCCAGCTCCCCGACGGCACGGTGTGCCTGCTCCAGTTCGACTACTCCATGCCCTACGGCTCCCCCGCGCTCCAGGGGAGGCTTCCGGAGTTCCAGACCTGCGCCACGGCGGTACTGCTGGCGGCCTGGCTGGCCGCCGGGGCCCTCTCCACCCGGCACTTCGCCGGCCTGCTCCGGCGGGACGCCGCCCTCCTCACCGCCGCCACCGGGGCCATCGCCGCCCGGCGGCTGGACGTCCCCCTGGACGGGGGCGCCCGGGTGCGGGAGCTGGGGGAGAGCCTGGCCGCCATGGAGCAGCTACGGCAGGCCCTGGCCCGGTCTCTGTCCGAGCAGTGGGCCATGGAGCAGGAGCGCACCCAGGCCCTGGCCGCCCTGGCCCACGACCTCAAGACCCCCCTGTCCATCGTCAGCGGCAGCGCGGAGCTGCTGGAGGAGGACGCCCTCTCCCCCGCCCAGCGGGAGCGCGTGGACGCCATTCTCCGCAGCGCCGGACGCATCCGGGACTATATGGAGCAGCTCCGCGCCCTCACCGCCGCCGGGGGCCCGGCGGAGGTGGGCGGCCGGGCGACGGCGGAACTGTCCGCGCTGGCGGAGGGCTGGGCGGCCGCTGGGCGCGGCCTGTGCGCCCCCAGGGGGCTGCGCTTTTCTCTGGACTGCCCCGCCTCCCGCCCCTGTACCCTGTTCCGGTCAGAGTTGGACCGGGCGGTGCTCAACCTGCTGGACAACGCCGCCCGCTTCACCCCGGCGGGGGGCGCGGTGCGCCTGTCGGCGTATGTGGAGGAGGCCGTACTCACCGTGGCCGTGGAGGACTCCGGCCCCGGCTTCTCCCCCGAGGCCCTGGCCCGGGCGGGGCGGGGCTTTTACACCGGCGACGCCAGCCGCCCCCAGGACGGTCACATGGGCATGGGTCTCACCTTCGCCCGCCAGACCGCCCGCCGCCACGGCGGGACGCTGGAGCTGTCCAACACCGGCCGGGGGGCCCGGGCGGCCCTCACCCTGCCCCTCTGAAGAAGGCGGCGCGGTTTTCCGCGCCGCCTTCTTGTATTTTTGCCCGTTCCGCGCTATCATAGAGGGAGAACCCATCCCAACACTGTGAGGTCTGCCCTATGATTTTTGACACCCACGCCCACTACTACGACGAGGCCTTCGACGCCGACCGGGACGCGCTGCTCGCCTCCCTCCCCGGCCGGGGGGTGGCCCTGGTGGTCTGCCCCGGCTGCGATCTGGAGTCCTCCCGCCAGTCCATCGCCCTGGCGGAGCGGTACGGCTTTCTCTACGCTGCCGCCGGATACCACCCGGAGAATCTGGAGGGGGCGGCCCTCTCCGACCTGGACGCCGTCAAGGCCCTGTGCGCCCACCCGAAGGTGGTGGCGGTGGGGGAGATCGGCCTGGACTACTACTGGCTCAAGACGCCGGAGGAGCGGGCCGGCTCCCGGGACTTCTTCGACGCCCAGCTCTCCCTGGCGGAGGAGCTCAACCTCCCCGCCATCGTCCACGACCGGGACGCCCACCGGGACTGCCTGGACATCGTCCGCGCCCACCCCGGCGTCCGTGGGGTGTTCCACTGCTACTCCGGCAGCCTGGAGGACGCCAAGGTGCTGGTGGACAAGGGCTGGATGCTCTCCTTCACCGGCAATATCACCTTCAAAAACGCCCGCCGGGCCCCCGACATCCTCCGCTGGCTGCCCCTGGAGCGGCTGATGCTGGAGACCGACGCCCCCTACATGGCCCCCGAGCCGTACCGGGGCCAGCGGTGCGACTCCACCATGATCGCCCGCTCCGCCGAGACGGTGGCCCAGCTCCGGGGCCTCACCCGGGACGAGGTGGAGGCCGTTACCCTGGAGAACGGCAAGAAGTTCTTCGGCATCGCCTGAGCGGCGGACGGCCCCCGGCCGCCCGCCTGTCCTGGATCGGAATTGATAAGGGAGGTAATCCACTATGATGACCATTTCCTATGAGTATGAGGGCGCGCTCTACGTGAACCTCACCAACAGGTGCGACTGCGCCTGCGTATTCTGCCTGCGCCACAACGGCCACAAGGGCTCCATCTACGCCGACGACCTGTGGCTGGAGCACGAGCCCACCCGGCAGGAGGCCCTGGACAACCTGCTGGCCCGGGACTTCTCCCAGTACCGGGAGCTGGTGTTCTGCGGCTTTGGAGAGCCCATGTACCGCACCGACGACATCGTGTGGCTGGTGGACGAGCTGAAAAAGCGGGTGCCCAACCTGCCCCCGGTGCGCATCAACACCAACGGCCACGCCAACCTGTTCCTGGGCCGGGACGTGGCCCCCCTGCTCCAGGGGCGCATTGACACCATCTCCATCTCCCTCAACGGCTCCACGCCGGAGGAGTACTGCGCCGTCACCAAGCCCCGCCAGGGCGTGCAGGCGTGGGACGCCATGCTGGACTTTGCCCGGGAGTGCCGGGAGTACGTGCCCCACGTGGTCATGACCATCGTGGACAAGGACAAGACGCCGGAGGAGATCGCCCGCTGCCGCAGGCTGACCGAGGACTTGGGCGTTACCCTTCGTATCCGGGCCTATATCCCGGACTGAAACAGCTCTCTCATATGGGCAGGCGCGCCCGGCATAGCCGGGCGCGCCTGTTGTTTTGTCTCTATGCGGCGGAGTCCTGCTCCAGCTCCTCCAGCGCCTCCCACTCGGAGTCGGCGGAGAACCGGAAGCGGCCCATCTGGTCGTAAACCTCCACATGCCCGCGTACATAGCGAATCTCGTAATTCATTGGTCAGCGCTCCTTTCTGTCTCGTTGTGAGTACAGTATAAGAAATACGCCGTCCAATAAACAGGACTATTCCTCCAGGGCCCGCAAGAACCGCTCCCACTCCTCCGGGTGCTCCACAAAGGCTTTGGGGCAGAGCTTCCCCGTCACATCATAGTGGCGGATCACCTGGCTGGTGTCGAGGCCGTACTCCTCCATGAGCCAGCGGGTGAGACGCACCAGGGACTCATAGGTGGCAGAGGTGAATTCCCCGCTGTCGTCCGGGTGGCAGCACTCGATGGAGATCGTGTCGTCGTTGCGCTGGTTGGAGCAGTAGGCCACCTCGTTGAGCGGGACGTTCTGGAGCACCTCTCCGTCCAGCCCCACCAGGAAGTGGCTGGAGGCGTAGGTCTCCCCCGTCTGGGCCAGGTTGGTGAAAAAGCTGTGGTTCTGCGCCGCCGTGGTACCCGGGTTGCCCACGTAGTGGATGACGATGCCGTTGACCTCCTCCAGAGGCGTGCCAGGCCGGGAGAACTCGTTGAGGGGGAGCAGCTCCACCGTGATCCAGTCCGGCGTCTCCGGCAGGGGGCGCTCCCTGGGGGCGAAGGGGTCGATCCACTTGATGACCAGCAGCACCGCCACCAGGGCCAGCAGACACGGAATCAGCCGGGGCCGGTGCCTCACCCGCCGCCGGCGGCGTACCGGAGTCTCTACGGGCATGCTTCCCCCTCCTTTCCACAAATTTATCTCTATTATAGCAGGGTTTTGCTCCGCCGTCTTTTACGGTTTTCTTACGTTTTGCCTCCGCCCCCGCGGGATCTGCCCGGTCGGCCGGACAAAAAGCCCCCCGGCCGGCGCCGGGGGGCTGGTTTATGGTTCGCGGAGGGCCTGGTCGAAGGCCGCCTTGACCTCGGGCAGAAAGCAGACAAAGGTGACGGTCTCCAATGTGTTATCCTGCGCCGCAAAATCACGCACTGTATTCACCGCGATGGCGGCCGCCTCCGCCAGCGGGTAGCCGTACACCCCGGCGGAGATGGCGGGAAAGGCCACCGTCCGGCAGCCGTGCTCCACGGCCAGGGTCAGGCTGCTCCGGTAGCAGGAGGCCAGGAGCTCCGCCTCTCCGTGGCCGCCCCCCTTCCAGATGGGGCCGGGGGTGTGAATCACGTATTTTGCGGGCAATTTATAACCCTTTGTAATCTTAGCCTGCCCGGTCTCACAGCCGTGGAGGGTACGGCACTCGGCCAACAGCTCCGGGCCGGCCGCCCGGTGGATGGCTCCGTCCACACCGCCGCCCCCCAGCAGGGTACGGTTGGCGGCGTTGACAATGGCATCGACCTCAATCCGGGTGATGTCGCCCAGCACGCACTCAATCTGCGCCATGCTCCTCCTCCTCGCGGGCGTCCTGCTCCGCCTCGGCCTCCACAGCCTGATAGGCCGCCGGGGGCTGGAGCGCCGCCGGGTCGGTAAAGACCTGCTCGAAGGTCTTGGCGTCCATGTTCTCGTACTGGAGCAGATACTCCGCCACGATGTCCAGCTCCCTCCGGCGATGGGTGAGGATCTCCCCGCAGCGGGCGTAGGCCCCGTCCACCAGGGCCTTCACCTCCTCATCGATGAGGGCAGCCACCTCCTCGGAGTAGTTCTTGGTCTGGGCCATGGAGCGGCCGATGAATACCTCGTCGTGGCCGGAGTCGAAGACCACATTGCCCACCTTCCCGCTCATGCCGTAGCGGGTGACCATGTTGCGGGCGATGGCGCTGGCCTTTTGCAGGTCGTTGCCCGCGCCGGTGGAGATGTCCCCCAAAGCCAACTGCTCGGCGGCCCGGCCGCCCAGGCAGACGGCGATGCGCTCGGTGAGCTGCTGCCTGGTCTGGAAGGTCACGTCCTCCTGGGGCAGGGAGATGGTCATGCCGCCGGCCATGCCCCGGGGGATGATGGTGATCTCATGCACCGGGTCCTGGGTGGGCAGGTCGTGGATGACAATGGCGTGGCCCGCCTCGTGGTAGGCGGTGAGCTTCCGCTCCCGCTCGATGACCACCCGGCTCTTCTTCTCCGGCCCGGCGATCACCTTGATCACCGCCTCGTTGAGCTCGGCCATGCTGATGAAGCGGTGGTGTCTGCGGGCGGCCAGGAGGGCGGCCTCGTTCATCAGGTTCTCCAGATCGGCGCCGGTGAAACCGCCGGTGCCCTTGGCCAGCTCCGCCAGGGACACGTCGTCCCCCAGGGGCTTGTTGCGGGCATGGACCTTCAGGATGGCCTCCCGGCCCTTGATGTCGGGGTGTCCCACGTATACCTGCCGGTCGAAGCGGCCGGGGCGCAGGAGGGCGGGGTCCAGGATGTCCTGCCGGTTGGTGGCCGCCATGACCACCACGCCCTCATTGTTGCCGAAGCCGTCCATCTCCACCAGGAGCTGGTTGAGGGTCTGCTCCCGCTCGTCGTGGCCGCCGCCCAGGCCGGCGCCGCGCTGGCGGCCCACGGCGTCGATCTCGTCGATAAAGACGATGGCGGGGGCGTTCTTCTTGGCCTGGTCAAACAGGTCGCGGACGCGGGAGGCGCCCACGCCCACGTAGAGCTCCACAAAGTCGGAGCCGGAGATGGAGAGGAAGTGAACCCCCGCCTCGCCGGCCACGGCCTTGGCCAGCAGGGTCTTGCCGGTGCCCGGCGGGCCTACCAGCAGCACGCCCTTGGGGATGCGGGCCCCCAGCTCCAGAAACCGCTTGGGGTCCCGGAGGAACTCCACAATCTCCTGGAGCTCCCCCTTCTCCTCCTCGGCGCCGGCCACGTCCTCAAAGGTGACCTTCTTCTGCTCGTCGGCGCCGGTGCGGGTGCGGGCGCGGCCGAAGCGGGCGGTGCGATCCACACCGCCGCCGCCTCCTCCGCCCCCGCCGGCCCCGGCCTGGCGCAGGAACATGAAGTACCACAGCAGGCCGAACACCACCAGGATGACGATCCACGGGATAAAGCTCATCCAGTAGGGAGGCACCCAACCCTGGGGATAGTCGTAGTCGGTGATGATCCCCTGCCGCTTCTGTTCCACAATGAGGTCGTTAAAGTCCTGGTAGAACCAGTCCGGGTTGCCGATCTGATAGGTGAGCACACTCTGGCCGCCCTGGGGCTCCTTCAGGTACAGGGTCACGGTATTGTCCTCCAGGGAGACCCGGCTCACCATCTGCTGCTCCAGCAGCTGGCGCACCTGGGCATAGGTGACCTTCTCCTGATTCCCCATCCCGCCCCGGAGGGCAAAGATGGTCATCAGCAGAACCACGGCGATGAGCAGGTAAAAGCCCACATCGCGCAGGCTTCCGTTTCGTTTCAAACTGCGGACACGTCCTTTCCGGGCAGATTGGGCGCCTCAGGCGCCCGTTATTCCTCTCCTCCGTACACACAGGGCTTAAGAATGCCTATGTAGGGCAGGTTGCGGTATTTTTCCGCATAGTCCAGCCCGTAGCCCACCACAAAGTAGTCGGGGATGGTAAAGCCGGAGTAGTGCAGCTCCACCTCCTTGGTGCGGCGGGAGGGCTTATCCAGCAGGGTGCACAGCCGCACGGAGGCGGGGCTGCGGGCCTGGAGGAGCTGGAGCAGATAGCTCAGGGTGTTGCCGCTGTCCAGAATGTCCTCCACCACGATCACGTCGCGGCCCTCGATGTGCTCGCTGAGATCCTTGATGATCCTGACCTGCCCGGAGCTGGCCGTGCCCGCCCCATAGGAGGACACCGCCATGAAGTCCACGGTGCAGGGCAGGTGGATCTGGCGTACCAGATCCGCCATAAACACGAAGGAGCCCCGCAATACGCTGACCAGCAGGGGCTCCCTCCCTGCGTAGTCCCGGTCGATCTCGGCGGCGATCTCCGCCACCCGCCGGTGCAGCTCCTCCTCGGAAAAGAGCACCCGCTCCACGTCCTTGTCCAGCATGTGTTCCATACCTCTCCCTCACTCTTTCTTCCAGAATAACAGCTCATAGGCCGCCTGTCCAGGGACGGCCGTCCGGCTCTGCTCAGGCCCGAAGCCCGCCACCGCGGCCACGCCCCGACCGTCGGCCAGAACCGGAATCCGCTCCCGCTCCCGGCGGGGCACCTTTTCGTCAATAAACAGCTTTTTCAGCGTCTTGGTTCCACCCCGCCCGGGCAGTGTAACCGCGTCTCCCGTCTGCCGGGGGCGGAGCACCAGGGGACCCTCCAGCGCCCCCTGGGCCAGATACAGGGCCCCGGGCTTCCGCTCGCTCTCGTCCGGGCAGCGTACCGGGCGGCAGCGCACCCGCCAGGGCATGCCCTCCACCTCGGTCTCACCGTCCAGGGCCAGAGGCGTGGGCAGAAAGGGGGGCAGGGGGGCGGACTGGGTGGTGAGCAGCAGCTCCCTGTATACCCGCTGAGCCAGCCGTCCGCCGGGCAGGAACACCACGGCGGAGGGGTCGTCTCCCCGGGCCAGCTCCACCACCGCCTTGAGGTGGGCGGCGGAGCAGTTAGTGCTGCCGTCCCCCATCATCTCCAGCAGGCGGCGCACCGCACGGGGGGCGATAGCCGCCGGGAGCTGGGCGATGTACCTGGCCTCGATCACCAGGTCGTCCTCCGCCCACCGGGCGTTCTGACAGGCTGCGGCGGCCTGGGCGTTCAGATAGTCGTTGTCGGTGCGCAGGTAGCCCATGGTCTCCGCCGCGCTCTCAGTGAGGCGGGGATTGAGCTGACGCAGCACCGGCACCACCTGGCGGCGGATGCGGTTGCGGGCGTAGCCCTCGTCGGTGTTGCTGCTGTCCTCCACGTGGGCCACGCCGTTGGCCTCCAGGTAGGCCACAATCTCCGCCCGGGAGGTGGTGAGCAGGGGGCGCACCACCACTCCCCGCCGGGGCGGGATACCCGCCAGGCCATGAAGCCCCGCCCCCCGCACCAGGTGGAGCAGCAGGGTCTCCAGGTTGTCGTCGGCGCTATGGGCGGTGGCGATGCGTCCACAGCCCATGGCGTCCGCCGCCCCCCGCAGGAATTCATAGCGCATCTGGCGGGCGGTCTCCTCCACCCCCAGGCCCCGGGCCCTGGCCTCATGGGCCACGTCGCCCGCACCAATGACGCAGGGGATGTCCTGCCCGGCGCACCACTCCGCCACAAAGGCGGCGTCCCGGTCGGATTCGGCCCCGCGCAGGTTGTGGTTGTAGTGGGCGGCCGCCACCCGGAAGCCCCCCTCTCCGGCCCAGGTGTGGAGCAGGTGAAGCAGGCACATGGAATCCGCACCGCCGGACACGGCGCACAGCACCGTGCCCCCCCGGGGGAGCATGTCGTATTCGGTTGTCAGGGCTTTGATGGTTTCCAGCATAAAGTCTCCTTTGCGGCGGGCGGATGTGGGCATCCGCCCCTACGTAGGGGGCGATGCCTACATCGCCCCATTCCGCGTCAATATTCGCTGTGCCTCCGGTCGATGGACGAGAAGGTGGTGTACTCGGGCAGCCACTGGAGCTCCACGGTGCGGGTCTCGCCGTGGCGGTTCTTGGCGATGATGCACTCGGCCAGGTTGTGGTTCTCGTCGCTGTCGTTGTAGTAGTCGTCCCGGTAGAGGAACATGACGATGTCGGCGTCCTGCTCGATGGCGCCCGACTCACGCAGGTCGGAGAGCATGGGCCGCTTGTCGGAGCGGCTCTCCGGGCCACGGGAGAGCTGGGACAGGCACACCACCGGCACGTTCAGCTCCTTGGCCATGATCTTCAGGGCGCGGGAGATGTCGGAGACGATCTGCTGGCGGTTGTCGCCGCTGCGGGTGGGCCCGCCGGCGGAGGTCATGAGCTGGAGGTAGTCTATGACCACTAGCCCCAGATTATCCACCCGGCGGCACTTGGCCTTCATATCGGCCACGGAGAGGGAGGGGTTGTCGTCGATTAAAATCTGCGTCTGGTTGAGGGCCGCCGAGGCGGCGGCGATCTTGGTCCAGTCCTCCTCCCCCAGCTTGCCGGTGACCAGCTTTTTGTTGTCCACAAAGCTCTCGCCGGAGATGAGGCGCATGGCCAGCTGCTCCCGGCTCATCTCCAGGGAGAAGAAGACCACCGTCTTGCCGGAGAACTTGCCCGCGTGGAGGAGCATGTTCAGGGCGAAGGAGGTCTTGCCCATGCCGGGGCGGGCGGCCAGAAGGATCAGATCGGACTTGTTCAGGCCCGAGATGGCCATGTCCACGTCGGGCAGGCCGGTGGACAGGCCGGGTACCGCCGAGTCGCTGGCGGCCAGCTCATTGAGCCGCTCATACACGTTGAGGATGACACTGGAGATGTGGGTCAGGCCCTGGGCGGCCCGGCCCTGGCGGATGGCGTAGATGCGCTGCTCGGCGGCCTCCAGCACCTCCTGGGCGGTGCCGGTGCCCTCCTGGATCATGGCCGTCAGCTCCCCCGCCGTCTCGGCCACCCGCCGCAGCAGGGCCTTGTCCTTGACGATGGCCACGTACTCCTTCACGTTGGCCGCCGTGGGGGTGATCTCCATGAGCTGGAGGACGTAATTGCGGGAGGTGTTCTCGTCGTACACCCCGTTCTGCTTCATGTGCTCCAGCACCGTCACCGGGTCGATGGTGAGGGAAAAGTTGAACATGGAGTAGATGGTCTCATAGATCTCCCGGTTGGTGCGCAGATAGAAGTCCTCCGGCCGGAGGGCCTCAATCACCTCGGGCACGCAGCGGGCGTCAATGAGCATGGAGCCGAGCACGGACTGTTCGGCCTCGGTGCTGTGGGGCATCTGCCGGGTCAAAAGCTCCTCTTCACTTGGCATGTTCCTCACCTCCGGGAGCGTAAAATGCGGGCGGGATAAAACACAAACGCCGCAGGGGCGACCCCTGTGAGCGCCCGCGGGCGGCCATAAAGGCCGCCCCTACCCAGGGCAGACCGGCTGAGCGTATACAGGGACGGCCTCTTTGCCCTCCCGTTCCCGGTTCAGGCCTCGGCCACGACCACCTTGAGGGTGCCGGTGACCTCGTACCCCAGCTTGACCTTCAGCTCATAGCCGCCGAAGGCCTTGATGGGCTCGTCCTGGACGATCTTGGTCTTGGGAATGGCAATGCCGTGCTGGGCCTGGAGGGCGTCGGCGATCTCCTTGCTGGTCACCGCGCCGAACAGCCGCCCGCCGTTGCCGCCCTTGGCCACCACCTTCACGGTCAGCTCCTTGAGCTTGGCGGCGGTGGCCTCGGCCTCCGCCTTCTCGGCGGCCTCCTGGGCCTTTTTGGCCTTCTCCTGCATCTTCATGGTGTTGACGTTCTCCGCCGTGGCGGGCACCGCCAGCTTCCGGGGCAGGAGAAAATTGCGGGCGTAGCCGTCGCTGGCCTCGATCATCTGGCCCTTCTTGCCCTGGCCCTTCACGTCCTGCTGCAAAATCACTTTCATTGGGATAACTTCCTTTCCAAATCTCAAAACTCACTAATAATAAATAAGGGAGGTAATATTCCCACACCCGCCGGCGGGGAGGGCGATGCCCCGTCACTCCTCCTCCAGATACGCGTCAATGGCCTGGAGGAGCATATCGTTGACCTCGTCCACCGTCTTGCCGGGCACCTGGGCGCCGGCGGTGGCGGCGTTGCCGCCGCCGCCCAGCTTCTCCAGCACCACCTGCACGTTCACGTCCCCCATGCTGCGGGCGGAGAGGATCACCCGGCCCTCCTGGTCGGGGAAGAGGACGAAGGAGGTGTCGATGCCCGAGATGTTGAGCAGCTCGTCGGCGGCCTGGGCGGCGGTGATGCGGCCCACGGTGTGGTCCACCTTGGCTACGGCAATGCCCTCATGGTACATTTTGGCGTTCTGAATAATGTCGTACTTGGCGATAGTGCCCTCCAGGTCGTTCTGGAACAGCTTCTTGACGTCGCCGGTGTCCGCACCCGAGCGGCGGAGAAAGGCGGCGGCCTCAAAGGTGCGGCTGCCGGTACGCATGGTAAACTGCTTGGTGTCCAGCACCATGCCGGCCAGCAGGGCCTCCGCCTCGGTCTTGAGCAGGTCGGCGGGCTCCAGCAGGTACTGGAGCAGCTCGGTGACCAGCTCGCTGGCGGAGGAGGCGTAGGGCTCGTGGAAATTGAGGGCCGCGTCAGCGATATAGGAGGAGGCCCGGCGGTGGTGGTCGATCACCGCCACCTTGTGCACCGCCTCCAGCAGATCCTGGCTCACCACCTGCTCGGGCCGGTTGGTGTCCACCACCACCAGCAGGCAGTTGGCGTCGGCCAGCAGGATGGCGTCCTGCTGGGAGAGGAACACGTCCTTGTACTCGCCCAGCCCCCCCAGCCGCTCGGACATCTCGCTGGCCGGGTTCTGCCCGGCCTCCTTGATGATGTGCACCGGCGCGCCCTTCTTCCGGGCCATGGCGCACACGCCGGCGGCGGCGCCGATGCAGTCCATGTCGGGGTACTTGTGGCCCATGACAAACACCCGGGAGGCGTCGGCCATCAGCTCGCCCAGGGCATTGGCCATGACCCGGCTCTTAACCTTGGTGCGCTTCTCCAGCTCCTTGGTGCGGCCGCCGTAGAACTCGAAGTTGAACTTGTTCTTGACCACCACCTGGTCGCCGCCCCGGCTCAGGGCCATCTCCACCGACAGGGCCGCGTACTGGAACAGCTCGGCCAGGGTGTCGGCGTCCTTGCCGACACCGATGGACAGGGTGGCCTGGATGCCCGAGGGGCTGACCACCTCCCGCACCGTCTCCAGGATGGAGAACTTGCCCTCCTGGAACTGGGCCAGGAACCGCTCCTCAAAGACAAAGAGGTAGCGGTCCCGCTCGTACCGGCAGAACAGCCCCTGGGCCGGGGCCACCCACTGGGCCAGCCGCTCGTCGATGCCGCTGCGCATAGCGGAGCGGGCGGAATCGGTGGCCCCCTTCATCAGCTCCTCATAGTTGTCCACGGTGAGAATCCCCACCACCGGCCGGGTGGAATAGTAGATGTCCCGCACCTGGGCGAAGTCGGTGACGTCCACCCAGTAGGTGGTGGCCAGGTAGCCCCGCCCGCCCTGATCCTCGGTGCGGACCAGGTGGCCGAAGACCAGGAAGCGCCGCTCCCCGAGGCGCACCTCGGTGGGGCACTCGGTTTTCCCCTCCATGAGCCAGCGGGAGGAGAAGTCGGGCACCGCCGCGGTGATTTTGGTGTCGAACAGGTGCTCCCGCTCGCCGGTGAGCTGGAGAAAGCGGTCGTTGGACCAGATGACCTCGTCGTTCTCCGGCCGGAAGATCACCATGGGCAGCGGGGCGTTGACCATGGTATCCTTGGTGGCCGTGTCCATGTTGCAGGTGACGCTCTCGATGTATTTGACGATCTCCTTCTGCCTCTGGGCGTTGCTGCGCCGGAAGTAGAGGTAGAGCACCGCCACCACCGCCGCCTCGATCACCGCCACCGCCACGTTGAACAGGGCCGACACCGCGGCGAAGAGGAGCAGGAACACAAAATAGAGCCGCAGGCTGGGCTCCAGCAGATGGGTCAGCTTGTTTTTCCGCATTGAGACACCTCCCAAGCAGGTCGTTCGGTGCAGAACACACATAATAAGAGATATTATTATATCAAAGGGCCGCCCCAAAAACAAGCCCGCTTGCCCTGGTTCTTGCCTTGTGATAGAATATTCCGGGTATTGTATCATGCTTTACATTCTTTTTTCCCCTGTACTGCCATACTTTTGGAAAACAAATGAACGATCGAGGAGGCATTCCCATGAAGGAATATCCCGTGCAGCGCGCCGCGGTGCTCAAGCCGAAGCCCGATCCCGACACGCTGGTCTTCGGCAAGACCTTTACCGACCATATGTTTATCATGGACTACACCGCCGGTCAGGGCTGGCACGACGGGCGCATCGTGCCCTACGGCCCCCTCGCCCTGGAGCCCTCCGCCATGGTGCTCCACTATGCCCAGGAGGTCTTTGAGGGCCTGAAGGCCTACCGCAGCCCCGACGGCGGGGTGCAGCTCTTCCGCCCCATGGAGAACGTCCGGCGCATCAACTCCTCCTGTGAGCGCATGTGCATCCCCCCCCTGCCGGAGGAGGACGCCCTGGCCGCCATTGAGCAGCTCGTGCGCCTGGAGGCCGGCTGGGTGCCCTCCAAGCCGGGCACCTCCCTGTATATCCGCCCCTTCATCATCGCCACCACTCCCTCCCTGGGCGTGCACGCCGCCCACGACTACCTGTTCTGCATCATCACCTGCCCGGTGGGCGCCTATTATGCCGAGGGGATCAATCCGGTGAAGATCTATGTGGAGAACGAGGACGTCCGCGCCGTCAAGGGCGGCACCGGCTACACCAAGTGCGGCGGCAACTACGCCGCCTCCATCCGCGCCGGGGAGCGGGCGGAGCAGAACGGCTACGCCCAGGTGCTCTGGCTAGACGGCGTTCACCGGAAGTACATTGAGGAAGTGGGCTCCATGAACGTCATGTTCCAGGTGGGCGATACCGTGCTCACCCCGGAGCTCACCGGCTCGGTTCTGCCCGGCATCACCCGCAAGTCCTGCCTGGAGCTGCTGAAGTCCTGGGGGCTGAAGGTGGAGGAGCGGCTGATCACTGCCCAGGAGCTCTTTGATGCCGGGGCCGACGGCACGCTGAAAGAGGCCTGGGGCACTGGCACCGCCGCCGTCATCTCCCCCATCGGCGAGATGGGCTGGGAGGACCGGCACGTGGTGGTCAACGGCGGCAAGATCGGCCCCCTGGCCCAGCGCCTGTACGACACCCTCACCGGCATCCAGTGGGGTACCCGGCCCGATCCCTTCGGCTGGGTGGTCAAGCTCTGATTTTGCGTTTTTTCCCTTTCCATATAATTTCCATTCTAAAACGCCGTGCGGGGCCGCCTCTCATGAGGCGGCCCCGCACGGTTTAACCTCCGGTTTTCTTTTCCCGGCCAAAACCTGAACACCGCGCCCTTGCCCTCCGCTCCGCCGTCTGCTAGGATAGAACCGCAGGGGCGGCCCGCCCGCTCTCGCGCAGCAAGGAGGCGTCTGTATGAAATTGAACGAAACGATCCGCCGCCTGCGGCGGGCAAAGGGGCTGACCCAGGAGCAGGTGGCCCAGGCCCTAGGGGTAAGCGGCCCGGCGGTAAACAAGTGGGAGCGGGGCGCATGCTGCCCTGATCTCGCCCTGCTGGCCCCGCTGGCCCGCCTGCTGGACACCGATCTGAACACTCTGCTCTCCTTCCGGGAGGAGCTGACCGGTGTAGAGATCGCCGCGTTTACAGAGGAGCTTTACACCCTGGCCCAGAGCGGGGGCATCGATGCGGCCTTTCTGCGGGCGGAGGAGCTGCTCCACCGGTGGCCCGGGTGCGACCGCCTGACCATCTCTCTGGCCATGACGCTGAACGGCCTGTTCTTCACCCTGGGCGTGGCCGAGCCGGAGCCCTACGAGCGCCGTCTGGAGCCTCTGTACCGCGCTCTGGCCGACAGCGAGGAGCCGGATATCCGGGACCAGGCCCTCCACCTGCTCATCGGCAGACACATGAGGCGGGAGGAGTACGCCGCGGCGGAGGAGCTGCTCTCCGCCCTGTCCGACCGCTGGCCCCACCGGGACGCTTTGCAGGCGGGGCTGCTCCGCCGGACAGGCCGTGGGGAGGAGGCCGCGGAGCTGTGGGAGCGGCGGCTGCTCAATGCCGCGACGGAGGTCTACGAGTCACTGGTCAGCCTTCAGGAGCTGGCCCTCCAGGCGGAGCGGCTGGAGGACGGGGCCCGGCTGGCCGCCCTCATTGAGGAGACGGTGGAGCGTTATGCCCTCATTCCCGGTGTCGCCTCCTCCGGACGGCTCCTACAGGCCGCGGCAGAGGGGGACAAGACGGCCGCCCTGTCTGCCCTGCGTGATATGCTGGAGGCGCTCAACCGCTCCTGGGACGGCGGGGGGCTCTATCCCCACCTTCTACCCGGTACGCAGGTGGCCGTCGGGTCCGTTCTGCTGCCCGGCCTGCTGCTGGAGCTCCAGCGGGAGCCCGAACTGGCTTTCCTCCAGGACGAGCCGGAATTTCAGGCCCTGCTGGAACGCTATGGCGGCGGGACGCATTAAGCGTCCCGCCGCCCCAGCTTGTCGAAAAAGTCCTTTCGACAAGCTGCTGGACTGTCGTTTGATTGGACGTGAACGGCCCAGGCCGGTCTCTCTTGGCCTGCGGCCAATTCACCTTCAGACAACCCTGACGGTTTTCTTTCACACTATCTTTCCCTCCGAATCCTTCAGATAGAGGGTTTATCGACAGTCTGTGGCGGGGGGACGCATTAAGCGTCCCCCCGCCCTTCTCTTTTTCACTCTCCTGTGGTACAATGGCGGAAATAATCCGACACGGAGGTGATCCCATGGTCAAGCGCCGCGCCCTCCTGGCGCTGCTCCCCCTGCTTCTCCTGGCTGGCTGCAAACAACCGGAGAAGTTTTCCACATCCTCTGGTGTATCTGTGGAAAATCCCGCCGCCGATGCGCTGGCCTCCGCCCAGCTTGGGGAGCTGGACGGCCTGCTCTCCGAGGCGGAGCTGGCCCATGTACATACCCTTGTGGAACAGCTCCTCCCCCTGCGCCAGACACGGGAGGCGGAAGCACGGTGGCAGTTGTCCACTGAGGAGGCCAATCTGGTGGACCGCCTCAACCGGCTCTATGAGCGGTACACGCTCAAATACCTGGGGGGCGGCGGGTCCTGGGGCTATGCCTCTCCCGCCGAGCGCCCGCTGGCCGACTATGCCGTGGAGCCGGACGGCGGCCTCCGGCTGACCTCTGGGGAGGATGTCTACCGTCCCCTGTGGGCACAGGTGAACGCCCTTCTGCCCGAGGGGGCCCTGGACGGCTTTTCCCGCTTCACTGTCTTTACCGACGGTCTGGATGAAACCCTGGCCTATGTTTCCCCCCTGGATGACACAGGGACGCGGTGGGAACTGGCAGTGGACCCGGCGGATGCCGGGGAGTTGGACTGGTTTACCGAAACCGTCCTCCACGAGTATACCCACTACCTCACCCTCAACGACACCCAGGCGGACTACGGCGCTCCGGAGAGCGGCGCCCGGTACTGCGAGGAGGGCATGGTCGCCCGGTCCGGCTCCTATCTGGATGACTTCTACCACACCTTCTGGACGGACTACCTGCATGACCGCCTGGCCAATCCGGACAGCTATGGCTTTTACCTCCGGCACCAGGCGGATTTCGTCACCGACTACGCCTCCACCGACCCGTCGGAGGACATTGCGGAGAGCTTCACCTACTTTGTCCTGTGGGACGCCCCGGAGGGGGATGCCGTCTGGGAGGAGAAGCTGAACTTTTTCTACCGCTATCCCGAGCTGGTGGAGTTCCGCACCCAGGCCCGGGCCCGGCTGGGTCTCTAGCAGACCAGCGCGCGGAAGCCCCGGGGGGCCCCGGAGCGGAACGTCCGCTCCTCCCCGGTGAAGGGGTCGGTCAGGGCCAGCTCGTGGGCGTGGAGGCACAGGCGGCCCAGCGGGCTGGCGGCCGCGCCGTAGTCCCGGTCTCCCGCCACGGGGCAGCCCAGCTCGCTCAGGTGGGCGCGGATCTGGTTCTTGCGCCCGGTGTCGATGTCCACCTCCAGCAGGGTGTACTCCCGCCCCGCCTGGATGGTGCGGTAGTGGGTCACCGCCTCCTTGCCGCCGGAGCGGACGGAGTAGACCTTGTGGGCGGCGTTCTCCCGCAGAAGGGTGCGGATGGTGTCCTCCTCCCTGGGGGGCCGGCCCTCCACCACCGCCAGATAGCCCCGGCGGCGCACCAGCGCATCCCAGTGCTCCTGGTAGGCCCGCTTGGCCTCCTCGTCTTTGGCGAACAGGAGCACGCCGGAGGTGTCGCGGTCCAGCCGGTGGACGATGAACACCCGCCCTCCGGGCCTGGTGCGGCGCACGTACTCCCCCGCCATGCGGTAGGCGGTGCGCACCTTCTCCCGGTCGCTGGCCATGCTCAGCAGGCCGGAGGGCTTGTCAATGACCAGGATGCGCCCGTCCTCATAGAGCACCGGGAAGGGGGCCCGCCGCGCCTCCGCCCCCTGGGCGAGCACGCTCACCCGCTGGCCGGGGGCGAGGGGGTGGTCGTGGCGGCGGACGGCCGTCCCGTCCACCTGCACCTGTCCCCGGGCGAGCAGCGACTTGATATGGTTGCGGCTCCCCTTCGCGTGCTCCAGCAGGAAGGGCAGCAGCGGGCCGCCCCGCTCCACGGTAAACTGCATCTCTTTCACACCATCACATCCTAGGAGGGATTTTTATGAACGAAGTTCTGTCCCAGCTCCACGCCCGCAAGTCGGTGCGGGCCTTTCTGGACCGGCCCATTCCCCGGGAGGCCCGGCGGGCCATCCTGGAGGCGGCCTGCGCCGCCCCCACGGCGGGGAACCAGCAGCTCTATACCATTTTAGACATTACCGACCAGGCCGTCAAGGACACGTTGGCCGACACCTGCGACCACCAGCCCTTCATCGCCCGGGCCCCGCTGGTGCTCCTTTTCTGTGCCGACTGCCAGAAGTGGTACGACGCCTTTGCCGCCGGGGGCTGCTCCCCCCGCCGCCCCGGGCCGGGCGACCTGTGGCTGGCCCTGTCCGACGCCAACATCGCCGCCCAGAACGCCGTCACCGCCGCCTGGAGCCTGGGCATCGGCTCCTGCTACATCGGCGACATTCTGGAGCAGGTGGAGGCTCACCGGGCCCTGCTCCGCCTGCCGGAGTACGTGGTGCCCGCCGCCCTGCTGGTGTTCGGCTACCCCACGCAGCAGCAGCAGGAGCGGGAAAAGCCCCGCCGCCGCGCCTTGGAGCACATCGTCCACGAGAACGCCTACCGCCGCATGGAGCCGGCCGAGCTGGAGGCTATGCTGGCCGACAACGCCGGAGCCCGGCCCTACGGTGCGTGGCTGGACGCCTTCTGCAAGCGCAAGTACAACTCCGATTTCTCCCGCGAGATGTCCCGCTCCATGGCCGAGTACCTCAAGCCCTTTCTGCCGTAAAAACGCCCGCTCCCGGTTTTGGCTGGAAACCGGGGGCGGGATTGCATTTTCCAGCCTGCTTCGGTAAAATGGAGCCGGTACCAGCCAACCGGGAGGAGAGATGCTTATGAGTCCAGCAGATGAAGCATGGGTGAAGGAACTTTATGAAGCCAATGCCCTCAAACTGTATAAGGTCGCTTTCCGCCGGCTGGGCGATAAAGACGAGGCTGAGAATGTCGTACAGGAGGCATTCTTATTGCTCCTGGCTCGGTTTGATACCGTAAGAGTTCATCCAAACCCCTCCGGGTGGCTGATGAAAGTCGTTCAAAACCTAATCCGCCATTCTATGGACAGGAACCAGAAGCAATCTAGCCATGAAATTTCCATAGAGGAACAAATCACTCAAATCAGCGCCCCTCCAAAACAGTTTTTTTCTCTGCGCGATATACTGCCGCCGGGCCTCACCCAGCGGGAACAGGATCTGTTGGTCTGGTTCTATGAGGAAGGGCTGTCCTACGAGGAGATTTCTGCACGGCTGAAGATTCCGATCCTGACCTGCCGGACTCAGATGTTCCGGGCAAAGCAACACTATAAAAAGCTGGCGGAAAAAGAAACAGATTTTTCAGAATTGATGTAATGTTTCTATCAGTCTTTCTGATATTCCTAAGAAGGAGGTGTCATGATGCCCGAGAAGAAACGAGCCCCACACCAGTCGGGCAGAGGGAAGGGCAACGTCTCTCAAATCCAAGGACATCTGTGCGACAAAACAGCGGACGAGCTGTTGACAGAGCTGGAAGCCAGGATGGATGAAATGACAGACCTTACCTATGATGAGGATGTGATTGACTCCTATCTGGCCGCCCTGGACAAAAAAGCTCCTCTCGAAAAAGATTTTGATGTGGAACGGTCATGGGAAAAGTTCCGTTCACAGCATGCGATTTTATTCGACGAGGACATTTTGCCCAAACCGGAGGTTCCCCAAAGAGGATCTCATGGATTCCGTTTCCGCAGAGCCTTCGCAAGAGTTGTCGTTGTTGCGGCCATCGTCGCCGTATTCACTATGTTTTGTGCACAGGCCGCTGGCATCGACGTGTTCGGTGCAATCGGGCGATGGACGGAGGAGACATTCCGCTTTGCTGCCCCGGCAGGCCCTGCAACTTCCGCGGTTTCCGCAGTTCCTGTTGACATTGATGGGGTTCTGATCTACGAAGTGGAGCAATACCCCACGCTTCAGGATGCTTTTGACGCCCACTCCATTTCTGAACCGCTGGCCCCGTCCTGGATTCCGGAGGGGTATGTGCTGGACTATGTGGAGGCCAGCCCTTCAACCGGACAGGTCGTATTCACTGCCTCCTACAGCAGCGGTCAGAGCATCCTGAACCTTATGTATTCCTATCGAATGGACGGCACCTTTTCCTCATCCATCTTTGAAAAAGATGGTTCCTCTGTGATCGAGTACACCAAAAACGGCATTGTCCACTACATCATGTCGAATGTGAATGTACGGGTGGCTGCCTGGGTGAACGGTACCTGTGAGTGCTCTATTACGGGACCGTTGACCGAACAGGAAATGATCACAATCATTGATTCTATTTATACATAAGAGAGGAGCAGTCAACTATGAAAAAATCTCTGCGCTGTATCTGTGCAGCAATTTTTGCGCTGGCCTTCTGCACAGGCTTCGTCATCCATGCTTCGGCGGTTGAGCGGGCAAGTTCCTATCTTACGAGATATTCTGCCACGCTTTTCGCGGGTGACCGTGGCGCCGTTGAAATAACGATTTCCGTCGTCGCAAATCAACGTGTTTCAGAACTGGGCGCCAGCTACATTTTGTTGGAGGAGTCCAACGATGGCGGAAGGACCTGGAGCACCGCCAAAGAGTACGAGGGCGAAAGCTGGATGACCGCCGAAAACCGCTCCAGCTACAGCAGGACCCTTTCGTATCAGGGAACCATCGGACATCAATACCGGGTGACAGCCGAAGTCTTTGCCAGAGACGCCAACGGCATCGACAGCCGTACCACTCCCACCTCCTCCGCGGTTACGGCAAAAAGATAGCTTAAAATATAACATTTTTCAATTTTGATGAAATGTATTGTATTAACTTTCTGATATATGTATAACCAACTAAAGGTCAAAAATTATAACCGCAATTAGAAAGCAGGTGTCTCCAATGCATCTATAACTCTGAAAAGTTTAGCTTTGGAACTAATACTTTGCGCAAGAAATTTCTTATTACGGGGTGATACTGTGAATATTAGAAAAAGATTCTTTGCTATAGCACTGTCTTTTGTTCTTTTCATGGCTAACCAACCCGTCGCTTTTGCCGCAACCACTCAGCCATCCAGTCTGCAAAAGATAAATGTAGAAGAACGCAACGCAGTAGGGTTAGAAGAATTTAAAAATTATATTAGCAAGTTTTTTAATAACCCCGAGGAATACACACTTTATGATAAAAGTGGAAATGATATCAGCGATGAATTCTATGAAAAATATAATAATTTATTTGAGAAAGGTGACTTCTCTGTTCTTCAAGAGATTTCTGAATCTACGATTTCTTACATGAGCTACCACCCATTACCTGGTTCTATAGATAATATATCCTCTACTATCTCTCGAGCTAACAAACGCTATACATATGATTTGTACACTGTTGGTATTCTTATTGAAGGAGTAATGGACTTTGAAGTACAGATGACGCCTAGACTTACTTATTATGTTGATTCAAGTGGTAAAATCGTACAACCTGTAAACGATCCTGTATTGGATATAGCAATTCACGACTTCGTTGTATATGATTTTTCGTTCAAAAACATCGAGGTATGGTCCTATGTTTCGGCTGATGGTAAAACAGTTTACTTTGGCGGTGAATTTTGTGTATATCGCGCCTTGGAGGGAACGGCATTTTATTCAGGAAAGATGAAGGTCGAAGCGGTTGCTCATGCTGATGGTACTTTTGAAAAGCCTACATGGGAGCAGACAGGCACTTATCTTGAGCCTCCTTTTTAATTAAATCTCATACATGAGAAAGGACTGTTAATATTGAAAAGACTGTGTTCCCTTTTATTAGGACTGGCTTTAATAACTGGTACTTCTATTTCTCCTGCGTATGCCTCAGAAATAGAACCGCGATACTCCATTGAAACCATTGAAGTTGAATTAGAGGTCCCCGCGACGATCCCTTCCCAGCAGCTTACAGATTCTACTGGTAGAACTGTATCATTTCCAAAGTTTAGATCTAGTTGTATTGTAACATGCGCTGTTGATATAGACACAAGAACGGGAAGTATCGTTCGAGCCTCTGTCAAAGATTCATCGTTAGATCTCGGATTAGCTGAACCACCCTCAAGCGACCTTGAACATAATTCCGCTATGAACATTTTGTATATTCAAGTGATCAATCCATCGGACTGCATTACAATTGCATCAGACAAAAAGAGTTTTCGAATTAATGCCGAAATGGAGGCAAAAGTTCACTATGAAATAATCTGGATGAATACAACACCACCTGTTCCCAGCCTTTACGAAGATCTTTACTTCAACATTTCTGGAAGCGCAACTTATAGGACGGCATAATAAAGATATATAACTTATAATAATTACCAGGGGGATGATTATGCGAAAAGCACTTAAACGTGCAATAGCTTATGGAATATATTACATAATATTTATTGGCGTGACCATTTACGGCACAATTAGAGGATGGCCACTCCGCATACCTATACTCCTTGTTTTCCTAATTTTACTATATGCCTGCGTGGGAGGCAAAAGCAATGCCATTACAGAATATCGCTATCATACCGATAACCCAATGATTGCGCCTGACTTACCTATACAGCCTGAACGGAGCTCCGCTTCAGTTTCCTTTCTTGCATCTTTTCTTTTGCTTCTTCCACCGGGGCTGTATTTGATCATTAGTGTGTGCATCGGTTTATTGACCTAGCTTATGGCGGAACCACTTTGCAGCATCCTCGTTGTGGACACCCCCCACCCTCGCTATGAAAATGCTACGTCTGATACGGCTGTGTATTCCGTAGATGTTTTGAGCCCGGCCAGCGGTTCCGCTGTCCGGGCTCTCTCTTTGGTACAAACAGCAGGAGCGCCGCCCATTTGGGCGGCGCTCCTGTTTACTTTATAAATGCTCGCCTTTAGCGGGGATTCTTGATGGCGGCCTGTCCAGCGGCCCACCTGTAGGGGCGATTTTTTCAGAGGAAATATTGCTTAAAGTATCACTCCGAACCGTTTCCTCTATCGACACGGAAGCTTTATTTTTTCTGCCTTTAATGCTACATTCAACAGCATTGTGCTCCCCTGACAGCAGGTTTAGCTCCCACCGAAAATGGTCGTTCGTGATTGGAATAACTCGGTCTACCACTTTGTCCAGTAGCATCTCATCCAGCTTGGGCTGTGTAAAATCAATGAGGCAGTTCAGCGTGTCTCTGATCTTTTCAACATTCAATACAGGTTGCTTTTGAACAGGTATGGTAGTTCTTTGACTCTCTATTGCTTGAAGCTGCTCGGCAATCTCAGACTTTTGGCTCATAAATTCTTCTTTTGAGAGTTCTCCATCCGCTCTCATTTCGATTAGATTTTGCAGCCGAGTTTTCAGCTTTTGAGCACGTGCCTCTAGTCTCTTATGCTCTTGATGCTCCTCTTGATGTGATTCCTTCCCACACTGAGCAAGTATCTTGCATACCTCTATGACTGCGGCCCGGCGGTCTATCCATACATTTTCCAGAACCGTCTTTGCCATAAGATCCAGTTTCCAATCGCAGATAGAGCGGATTTGGCAGGTGTGCTCATCTGTCAATCCATTGTCCATCATATATTGCAAAGACGCCCCATTTCGATGGCTGTAGCATTGGTATCCGTAGACCTCTTTCCCGTCCCTTTTATTCGTTCTCCAGTGAAACCGCTGGAATGAGCACCCACATGAGCACCGCAGCTTTTTAGACCATAAAAATTTCGATGGGTTACGACCGAACTTACGTGTACCTCCACCTAACTGCGGCATAGACTGAATTCTACTTTCACGAATTTCCGCGCAACGATTCCAATCCTCCTCTGAGATAATCGCTGGGAAGTCGCCTTTGATAAGCGTGTGCTGACTGGTATCATGGTTTGTGATGCGCCGATGCTCCAAGAAATCCACCGTCACAGATTTATTGTAACCGATGTAGCCCTTATATGTTGCATTTTTTAGAATGCGCCCCACCTTGCTACAATCCCACTTTACTTCACCACGTCCGTTCTGGCAACCACGTCTCGTCAATTCATTGACTATCGCCTTTTCGCCATATCCATCCAAGTACATGGAATAAATCAGTCTAATGATTTCTGCCTGTGGCTCATTGATGACGTAGGTACTTCCTACCCGGTCATATCCTATAATATTCCCTGTACCATACAAGACCCCATTTTGACGGCTGATGGCCTGCCCGGCCAGCACTCGTTCGGAGATTTTGCGACTCTCCTCCTGGGCCAGCGTCGCCATGATGGTGAGGCGAAGCTCCCCGTCTCCATCCAGAGTCCAAATATTATCCTCTACAAAATATACTTCTATGTCGAGCTTCTTTAGTTCACGTACAGATACCAGCGCATCAACGGTATTGCGTGCAAAGCGGCACACTTCACGGGTCACGATTAGGTCAAATTTCCCTTGCCTTGCGTCCTCCAGCATCTTCATAAAAGCAGGGCGCTTTTTTGCTTGCGTGCCTGTAATTCCTTCATCAATATATCGATCCACCACTGTCCAATTAGGATGATAGCGCTCCTGGTCATCGTACCATTGCATCTGATTTTTCAGGGCTGCAAGCTGGGCCTCATGTTCCGTGGAGACCCGCCCATAGAAAACCATTTTTCGCGGCCGGTTGCGGTCTAGCGTCTTGAATACTGATTTCATATCAGTCACCTCCAATGCAAAGAATAATCTGCTCTTGGAGATTTGTTAAGGATGCCGATCTGCCTCTGCGATTTGCAGGGCTTCCTTATAGACGCTACGCGGGATCTCGCCTTTTTCATATAAAACGTGAATTAAGCAAACTGCCATTTTATGGTGAAAACGTGTCTGTTCCAACGAGGCACCTCCCATAAATTCCTGTATCAATAAAACAGCCGCGCCAGAACTGTCGGGCCGTTATAACACGCGGCGTACTCTGGCGCGGCTGTCTCCGTGCTTGTTTATATCAATTCACCGTATTTGCCACGCGCCCCCGGTGACGGGGATATTGCAGGCCGCCCTTGGCAGGGCTGTCAAAACTCCGCAGCGTCGCTCTGGGCGTGCGCCGCAGGGTTCCCCCTCTGACGTGGGAGGTCGTTACGAAAGTCTCATTATGCCCCCACGCTGTCGTCGCGCCCGGTGTGCCATGCCGGGTCTAAGGACTGCGTAGATCGCTCGGCCAGCTTGTCCATCACCTCCCAAAGCTGGCTGTCATGGCGGCGCTCCTTACGTCGCTGTTCACGCGGGGTTGTGCCTGCAATACCGTGTATTCACTTGTAGAAGGAAATGAGGAAAGTATGTCCTTCACTAAGCACGTAAAAACACCCCATTTGTTAAGTCATTTCGAGCATCTTTTCGACTTTTTTTCTTGCAGCGCGAAGGGCAAGAGATATTCCGGCCTTTGAGACCCCTTCAATCGCTGCAATTTCAGTAACACTTTTGCCTTCGGCGTAGTGCATCCACAGGCGGCGGAACTGTGTCGTGCTCAAACAGCTTTTGATCTTTGCCATGAGCACAGCACAGTTTGCCTCCTGGCCTGCCTGCTCAATATCTCTCAGCAGTAACTCCTCTGCGGATGGCTCCATAGAATCTATCCGCTCATCCAGTGGCAGGCAGTTATCATAGAAACCGCGTCCGGCCTTATCCATCTGATGGTAGTTCCGGTCAGACCATTCCTTCCACTTCAGAAAGTCCGCCTCAGAGGAGAAGTCTGCACGGGTCAAGTAAATATGTACGTCTGTCACGCTCTTGCACACGATGGAATCAGGGTGCCTTTTATTCAATGCGTAGTCGCTTTTTCGGTCAAACATGGCAGCTCCCTCCAAACAATTTATATGGCTCAGATAAATTGATTTGGGAGGAGAGCGACACCCAGGGGTGCCTGATTGCCTATAATTTCTTTCTCACAAGACGCTTGTTCTCTCCAAACACAAATAAGGTCGGCGATAAAGTGTCCTTCATCGCTGAACTTGCTGTGAAGCACAATACCCCCACTTATTTACTTTAGGAGAGCACAAAAATATTTCAGGTATCTATGCTTGTTGATGTACTGTTTTGCAAATAATTCATTTGTATTACTTTATTTTATGCCGAAATAATAACCATTAGAATATTTGTAATGCAAATACTCTAATGGAGGGCGTTGCCGTGAAAGAGAAGAAATCGCTTCACGTCGAAATGGGTCAGCGTATCAGGAACCGACGTGAGGAATTGAAGTGGTCACGTGAAACGTTGTCTGAAAAAACAGATGTCAGCGCCCGATTCTTAGCCTGTGTAGAGAATGGGCAAAGCGGCCTTTCCCTCGAATCACTTGGAAGGATGTCCTGTGCACTGGGCGTCTCTACTGATTTTCTCCTATTTGGTAGCGGAACTGCACCAATTCCAAACGACTTAGCAGATGCTCTTGCATCTATTCCTCCAGACTATCACGACCTGTTAGTCAAGCAGGTACGTCTCTTTTCCGATATTATCAAATGATAGATTTGCATTTCAGTCAACTATTCAGTAGAATAAGGATACTATGACCACAAAGAAGGAGGGGGTGCCTATGAATCAAGCTGATGAGGCATGGGTACAGGAACTCTATAGATATAACGCACCCAAACTGTATAAAGTAGTTCTTCGGCGTTTAGAGGATGCAGAGGCGGCACAGGATATTGTGCAGGAGGCATTTCTGGCACTAATTGAGAAAATTGAGCTTGTGAAGTGTCATCCCAATCCTGTTGGGTGGCTGATGAAGGCAGTCCACTTTTTGATTCTACAAACAATTAGTACTAATCAGAACCGTGTGGATCACGAAGTCGAAATAAATGACCAGCTAGAACATCTGACTGCTCCGCCCGTCCAAATTCTTTCCCTCCGGGACATGCTCCCACCCGGCCTTACCCAACGAGAACAAGATCTCCTTGTTTGGTTTTTCGAGGATGGGTTAACCTACGAAGAACTATCTGCCCGGCTCAAAATTCCTATCTTAACCTGCCGGACTCAAATGTTTCGTGCAAAAAAGCACTATAAAAAACTATCAGAAAAAGAAAAAGATTTTTCAGAATTGATGTAATGTTTTGACTCTTTTTTCTGGTATTTCTATGAAGGAGGTGTCACGATGCCTGAGAAGAAACGTACTCCGCATCGATTAAGAGAGGAAATGAGGGGCGTCTCTCAATCCAAAGGGCATCTCCATGATAAATCAGCAGAGGAATTGTTGACTGAGTTAGAGGCTAAACTGGACAGCATGACCGACCAGACCTACGATGAAGATCTGGTTGATGCTTATTTGGAAGCCCTGGATGAAAAGGCCCCTCTCCCAAAACAGTTTGATGTTGAATCATCATGGAATCAGTTCCGTTCCAAGCACTCAATTCTGTTTGATGCAGATGATATTTTACCTAATCCAAAGCACTCTAGGTCCTTTTCTCACAAGTTCCGTTTTCGCAAAGCCATTCCCCAACTTGTCGCCGCAGCCGCCATTGTCGGGGTTCTCGGTATGTTCGGTGCCCAGGCCGCAGGTATCGACGTGTTTGGTGCACTCGGTCGTTGGACCGAGGAAACCTTTCACTTTGTTGCTCCAAAAGCTTCTGCGGCTCCCACTTACCACACAGTCTCAAATGGAGATGGATTCTACGAGCTGGAACAATACTCCACGCTTCAGGATGCCTTTGATGCTTACTCCATTTCTGATCCGTTAGCCCCGTCTTGGATACCCGAGGGGTACACACTGGACTATGTGGAAGTCAGTCCCTCAGACACAGAAATCATATTTAGTGCGTCTTATAGTAAGGAGCAGAACACCCTTTCTTTTCTGTATTCCTATCGGAAGGATGGTACCTTTACCTCATCCACCTTTGAAAAGGACGGCTCCTCTGTCGTTGAGTATATTCAAAATGGTATTACTCACTATATTATGTCAAATCTGAGTGTGCAGTTGTCTGCTTGGGTAAATGGTAACTGTGAATGCTCCATTACGGGACCAATAAGTGAAAAAGAAATGATCGCAATTATTGACTCCATCTATGCTTAGGGGAGGAACAGTCAACTATGAAAAAATCTCTGCGTTGCATCTGTGCGGCACTTTTTATGCTGGCCTTCTGCACAGGTTTTGTTATCCATGCTTCGGCGGTTGAGCGGGCAAGCCTCTATCTTACAAGGTATTCGGCCACAGTGTCCGCAAGTAACAACGGAGCTATTGAAATGTCGATTTTTGTCGTTGCAAATAAAAGTGTATCAGAGCTGGGTGCCAGCTATATTTTGTTAGAGGAGTCCGACGATGGCGGAAAGACTTGGAGCACGGCCAGAGAATATGAAGGCCAAAGCTGGATGACCGCCGAAAATCGCTCCACCTACAGCAGAACCCTCTCATATCCGGGGACCATCGGGCACCAATATCGTGTGACAGCCGAAGTTTTTGCCAAAGATGCAAATGGCGGTGACAGTCGTACCACTCCCACCTCCCCTGTAGTTACTGCGAAAAGATAGCTCAAAAATATTGGCGGCATTAAGCCGCCAATATTTTTATTTTGGTGAAATATTTTAGGAAGCATTTCTGGTATTAAAATAGAGGGAGCTTTAATGAGCGACCGCTGGAATGCAAGAGCATGATGGAAGAATGGGGGTATACAGGAAAGCATTAAATATGGTTAGCAAACCGAAAATAATTAGGCCTTAGTATGGTGATTATTATGAAAAAGTGTATCATCGCATCTATCCTCGCTTTAATGCTATCTTTAACAACATTTGCCCAAGCGACCGCTTTACCAGAAACTAAGATAAATGATTGGGCTGTCCCTGATGTCGGAAGGGCAGCGCGACTCGGACTTCTAACAGATACCCTTGGAACTGATTACACGAGGGACATTACACGCCTCCAATTTTCGGAACTCGTTGTCAACTGTGTGGAAAAGGCCACAGGTGACACCATTGATGGAAGTTCCGTAAAATTCACAGATACTACAAGTATCGCAGCGCAGAAGTCGGCTGTAGTCGGAATCGTTAAAGGAACTGGAGATGGAACAAGCTTCTCTCCAAACCGCTTAATTACCAGAGAAGAAGTTGCAACAATGCTCTATCGTGCAATCCAATACACAAATCCAAATAATAATCTAGACACTGCTTCTCTTACAAAGTTTTCCGACAATGCACAAGTATCTAACTGGGCTAAGGATGCTATGAGTTCCATGGTTGGCTGTGGAATTATTAACGGCACTTCTGACAACACTCTTGCACCTAAAGCCAATGTGAGCATTGAGCAGGCTGCAATACTTATTTACCGCCTATATGGACAGTCCATTCTAAAGGATATAACCCCTCTGGCCGAGGCATTTGTATCTGACCAGAAAGCCATAATCACAAAACTCCAAGGGGCTTATACTAGTACCCCGAGTACATTCAGTGATTCACGTATCGATTCTATTCAGATGGCAGAAGTGTTCCAAGAAAATGGAACCACCTATATTCTGTATTCACTAAAATATAGTGTAAAAGCCGACAATCCTGAGGCAGTTATTGTGTTTGAAGATACATTGAAGGACGGCTGGTTGGTTATAAACGCGGTTACCACGTATGTTGTCCAAATGGATGGCGGCAAATTCACATCTTTAGGCGGATACACAACCGAGTTTTCAGCTGACGGAAACAAAGAAATGTATAAAATTGACTTTGAGAACTGGCTGGCGGAAAACATTCTTAATTGACCATACTCAAAGCAGGCATTCAGCAGATGCTTTTGACCTTGTCATCATGAACCTAGGTTACAGCAAACCATAGACACAGAAAATGTCACGAGATTCAGGGGGCAGGAGACGCTGTGTAAAGGGGGGATAGTGTTCTGAATAGATACTGCTACTCTGCCGGAAACACTCAATTTACAGAAGGAGGTATACTTATGAAGAGGCTACTTTGTTGCATTATGGCCCTTACAATGATTGGGTCAGCAACCGCTTTTGCGGCTGAACCTGTTGACAATTCCGCCATTGCAGAGAAGGCCCTGTCTGAGGTCACCGCTCTCTATGAAGATCTCTATACCATCACCAACGCGGAAGCTGAAGTCCAAAATTCAACCTATGATGATATGGGCAATATCATTGTTGACGTTGTTGTATCCTTTGACCGTACACTCAAGGCTACCTGTGCTGAGGATATGCCGTATATCCAGGGCCTTGAGATTGCATTGACGGAGTTGACAGATCCAGATGAAATCAGCGCAGCCAGTGCCTATATTGATGCGAAAAAAGCGGATCTGGAAGACAACTATATCGGGGTAGCTCAGGATACTTACATTGAGCTTCAAGTAACAGTCCCTATAGCAACAGCCCGCTCAAATGCAGCACAGGCCATCGGGATTGATAACATCGAATATGTCGGTATGAATGAGAATGTTCCTGCAAAGGAACTTGCTCCTGACAGCAATCAGGCTATGATGGAATCCGGCCAAGCCGCTATTCTGAATATTACCGAGAGAATGGCTACTCCTAGTACTCGGGCCTCAACCATCAACTCTGTAATCAAAAATTATGATCGTGTCCGCGCACGTGACTATGCACGCGACTGGTCATGCACGAACGGTTCCTTGTATGATCATGCTACATGCCACAATCCAGAGTATACATTTTATGCGTCAAATGATTGCACAAATTTTGTCTCTCAATGCCTCGTTTATGGTGGGCTTCCTACAGACAGTAAATGGAAGCCATATACTGAGCCCTGGAAAACAACAGGCAATGCTGGGAATGGCATCCGCCAGTATTTGACCAACAATGGCCTTTTCTTCCACAGTACCAACGAAAAAGAAGCCTTTGCCGGAAGCATCATTAACTGGCTGAATAGTGATGGTACGAACGCCGGCCATGTCGGTCTTGTGGATCAGAATGATACCGCTACGATGACCTTCTGCGCTCATACTCGTTGCCGTAGAAGTTGTCCTTGGACTGGAGAGAAGGTTGATTTTTACATTCCCTATTGGGATTCCTATGAAGGTGACTGGACTAAGTGACGAATCCGCCAATTCGATGTATCATTTCGACATTTCTAATTGATAGTGGCAAGCAATGCCTGTGTTAATACACGCGCCCGTCTGCTTGTTGTGGGCAGCACCCCCAAGCCCCCTTGAACAGCTCTGTACCGGAGCTGGCTACGCGTCCTGCGGACGCTAAAGAGCATGGTCAGATTACTTCTGCCACCAATAGGAATTGGGAGGAGGAAAACCCATGAATTATTAAGTCCCATTTCGTAAGATTAATCTTACGTTAGTAATCCGCAGATCCTAATACCCGCTATGGAAGGAGAGCTATTATGAAAAGGACTATAAATGCGATTGCGGTATTCACAGCCCTTTGCGTAGTTTTGACCACCAGCTGCTTTGCTGCTGATTCTTCGACTCTCCATAATTCTGATTCTTCTCAATACATTGTTACAAATTTTTGCATTGACGGGGCTGAGAGGGAGTGCATTGCGGAAATCACTAGTACTCCCTCAACCGAACCTGGAGTTATCGCTCATCGAGTTTCCTATTATATACCTACTACAGATGACCAACAGATAGAAACAGACCGAATAATCTCTCAGATTGAAAGCGGAATCACACCATTTGCCCATTCTAGTCAGAATGATATTTTTTATGAATGTCAATTTGTCCTAGAAATCCTAGAAAAGCGTGACCCCCAAATCATTAAGATTGATGGGAAGTATGTTGACTTCAACTATATTCAAATTGAGGAAGTTAACTATGGAAACTTTCCCCACCCCGCTGGTGAAGGGCGTGTAAATGTAAGTGATGAAGAGATCATAATCCGTCAAATCGGATACAATAAATATCCAGGCACACCTTCTTCTAAAGAAGTTTCTTTTGAGCATATAATTTCGGCCGAACCTGGTTCCGGATTCCACGTCCGAAACGAGGATAGTCTACTACAGTGGACGCCCCCATCAACTTGGGAACCAGTTGCTGATGTAGAAGGTTATGGAGTATTATGTGTTGCTGGACATTACGGTGCCACAGTAAGAAATTCGATGGGGGAGACCTGCGAAATTGATCTGGTTTGCAATGTCGCAAGCACTTCTATATGGGGCTAGACATTATGAAACCATTTCGATACCTCGTTACTTACATTGTAATCGTCCTTCTTATCGTCTTTTTTGGATACCTGAATGTGCAAAGATTTAACCTTTATGAAATACTCCCTTTCAAGTGCGTGTTACTTATCGAACAGTTAATCATTCCACTTTTCCCTTTTATATTTGGTGCACTCCTAGGCCGTAATTGGAAGTATTTGAGTCTTAGTCGGTGGCATATTATTCTGAATATAGTCCTACTTATTGTTCTATTACCTCTAGGATTTACCGAACTGACGGTAGCTATTTGGGGTGCTCCTAGCTTTTTAGGCTCTCTAGCAAAGATTGCTGGTACCAGCGGGACACGGATACTATTTCTGGTTTTTACTGGTATGCTCTTTGGTCGACTAACACTATTCATTCATGGACTGCCGTTAACTAAGACGCAATAAAAGTATAAATCCAATCTTATTGCGATTCAAAACATTAGCTTTAGTACAGGGCACAGTTAGCAGCGAAGCTGACTGTGCCCTTTTCCTGTGCGTTGCCTCCACGCTCGGTATTCTGCAAAATGCGGTCTACGTTGGCCTTGACTATCAGCAGCTCCTGCGCCTCGTCGCGGGCCTTGCGCAGCTCTGCGTAGGCCTCCTTTTTCTCCGCCAGCAGCGCGGCGTACTCGGCCTGCAAGGCTTTCATCTTTGGCAGCTTCTTGACGTTCAGCTGATCAAATGCCTGCTTTGCCGCCTGATGGAGCAGGATGTCGGCCTCGTGCTCAGAACGGAACTTTGGGGAGTAGCCAGCCTTACGGTAGGCGGCATAGGTGTCGCGGGTCTTGGCGTAGTTGACGATGTGGGTTCGCAGCACGGCGATCTCCGCCATACGCTTCTCCGCCGCCTTGATTTTCTCGGACAGCTCGTTGCGCCGTGCCGTGGCTGCCACCGTCTTTTCCGCCAGCACCTTGTAATCCAGAAGGCCATGATCGTTGAGATAGTTCAGGGTCTGCGCCATCTGTTTCAGGTTGAATTTGCTGGCCCACCGCGCATATCCGGCTCCCTTACCGGCGCGGAGCTTGGCCTGAATGTCCACCAGCAGATTGACCGAGGGCCGCATTGTCTGTACGGCCTGTTTTTTCCCAGGTGTATGAGTCCTCTGACCAGCAAAAATCTCCAGCAGAGCCTCCAGAGTGTAGCCATCTCCCAGACTGTCCAGCCGGGCAGCCTTTTCCCAACCGGGCAGCTTGAGACGATAGGCTGTTCCCCGCTTGGACACCTCACAGCCAGCGTCCCGGAGCAGATCCAAAAGGGCGTCCAGGTTCTCCGGCCTGTGCTCCATGGCCTTATCAATAGCCTGCCGCAGCAGCTCCCGGTGGGAGGGCTTGGCCTGTTCCCCCAGCCACTTGTCGTAGGTCTGGCCTCTGGGCTTCGGGTTCTCCACGATGGATAGCCCGTTTTCAACGCACAGGGTATCACTCAACCGACGCACGGCGCGGGTACTGCCCCAAAAGTTGCGGAATTTGCGGGTGCAATCCAGTGAGGTGGAGTTCCAGATGATGTGATTATGGACGTGCGCACGATCTATGTGGGTGCAGACGATAAAGGCGTGATTGCCCTTGGTGAAGCGTTTGGCAAACTCCACGCCGATGCGGTTGGCCTCCTCCGGCGTGACCTCTCCGGGCACAAACGCCTGCCGGACATGGTAGGCGATCACGTCGTCCGCCCCCCTCCGCCTGCCGGTTCTGGCGAGGTACTGCTGCTTGCTGAACAGAAATTCCGCGTCCGCAATGGGGCTGTTGCAGCCATGGGCCGTAATGAGCCTGCCCTGGTCGGTCTTGTCCGGGTTCTCAACATAGTCCAGAATATCGCGGATGGCGTTGCCCACGCTCCGGCCCTTGCCCGTGTGCAGGGGCATGATACGGGTGGTTGCCAAAAGCGGCCCTCCTTTCCTGGCACATATAAGAACAGCCCCGGCGCTTCTTGAGCGTCGGGGCCGTTTTTGTTTGACTTATCCGTAAATCCAGTCCTGAATGGTATAGCGCAGGGCCTGGAGCTTTCCCAGCAGCCACGCCGCCGCCATAGGCAGACCCATGGGAGAGACAAGGAACGCAATTACCAGGAGAATGATGCCGTTTTGAACCGAGTAGGTGACGAGCACCGCTACGCCCAGAACCGCCACAAGGGTTCCCGCGAGGCCGAAGATAAAGGCGGTGCAATAGAGCAGGCCGGAGCAAATCCAGACCAGCAGGGCCAGGGCCACAATCAGGGGGGCCGCGAGTATCTTTAACAGTAACCTCATATCTCATTCCTCCTTGGCGTCTTTTTCCACTATCATCTTACCATAGGTCGAGGCCAGCCACAACGATGCGGAAATTCGCCGAAAATTTCGGCGAATTTTTTTCAGCTTATTGCAGCTTGGAAAGTTGGGAGAGCACATGCCCCGCCGCTGACCACAGGCGTTCATACCCCTGCCGCAAATCCTCCAGGTCCGCGTCATAAAAGCGCCCGGTCTCATGGACGCGGCGGGTGAGCTGGTTCAGATTGTTGCTGGACCGGCGCAGCAGGCTCACCAGCTCCTTCAGCTCCGGCAAATCCAGTTGCAGCACATAGCCGTCTATCGCCATCTTGCGCAGGTATGCGCTGAGATTGTCCGTCCCGAACTGGGCCATTTTCTGCCGGATCAGCTCCATCTCCTGGGGCGAGACCCAAAAGAGGACCGGCACATCCCTGGTGCGCTTCGCCATGCTTACCGCTCCTGTTCCCTGACCTTTTTCTTGTCCGTGTGCCCCGGTTCGGCTTTCGTCTCACTCAGCTTTTTCCGCACGGAGGGCTTGCGCAGCCGCAGGGATTGGGCACGGTCCTCGTCTTTGGTAATCAGGGCATAGACGCCTTTGCGCCCCTCCAGCGTGGAGATTGACAGGGAGCGGAAAGGCAGCATGGAGACAAGCCGGTTCTGGTTCTTACTGTTGGCACGGGCCAGGAAGTCCGGGGAGACCTGGATCATGAAGTGGGTGCCGCTGGGGCTGTTGGGCTCCCGCGCTGCCTGGAACGCGGAGAGGATACGGGCGGCCTCGGCCCGGATGTCGTCTTTGGTGAGGGGTTGGGTCAGCAGATACTCATGCCGGGCCACATTGATAAATAGATCAACGAGGCCGGGATTGTGCCCGTCCACCACGAACTCCACGTTGCGGTCATTCCCCCAGGCGTCCGGATCCTCATAGATGGGAACGGTCCTGGCCCACGTTTTGTTGTCACGGGAGATCCGTCCGTCATGCTCCTTGTGGCGTACTGTGTTGGCGAGGACGTAGAGCGTCCGGTCATAGCCGAACTGCTCCACCACCTGGGAGATGGCTTCCCGGCCCAGGCAGTTGTCCCGGTAGTGCTCCGAGATAGCTGCGTCAATGGCCGCCGCGCAGGCGATATTGGCCTTGCGGGAGGTCCGGTACTGCTCCAGCTCCTCGTTCTCATGGGCATAGCTTCCGGGATAGCGGTACACCGGAAGCTCCCGTTGGGCCTGGAGGGCGGTATAGGCCCGGTCTGAGATGCAGTCCAGCATAGGGTCCAGGTCGGGGCTTTTCTGTTCTGTCCACTCTCCGTAGATGGCCTCCATGGGCGAGGGTACAGCCAACAGCGCGGCGGCCTGGGCCTGGGGCATATCCATCAGCTCCGCCGCCGCCAGAATGTCCTCCCGCATCGCGTACTCATGGGCATGGTTCAAAATCTCCTCCGGGGGCTGGCCCATCAGCCAGTTCCGGTACTTGGTCTGCTCGGCGGCCATCTTCTGATAGAGCGCCGTATTCATTTCTTCCGGTGTCATTATCGTACCTCCTCCTGATGTTTTTGCTTTTTCTCCATTGTCCTGGGTGGAACGGGTCGTTTCAGCCCCTCCAGCACGGAGGGGCGTGTGCTCTTGGCGATCCCCTGCTCCTGTGACGCAGGCTTACGGTGTGCTCCCATATCAAGCTGGGCGTTCAGCTCGGCCAGCCGCGCACTTTTGGCGGCCAGCTCCGCCTCCTGGGGGAAGGGCTTGCCCAGCTCCTTTTTCGTTGCCGCCAACTGCTCCCGAAGGTTGCTCAACCGCGCCTGTACGCCATCCATGCGGTTGGGCATATCGGAAAGGGCGTTGTCAATCCGAAGCAGGTTTCCCCGTGCGTCAGCCCCCAGCTTGGTCCGGTGGGACATTTCCCCCTTTAAGGTCAGGATGAAATCGCTGCCGAAGTTTTCCACGGACAGGAACATGGTAAAACCCCGGTAGCTGCCGATCTCCGTCAGCTCCGGGGTCTTGACCTCCTTGCAGGCCCCCAAAAGGGCCGCGCCCGCGTTGTCCTTATCGGTCAGGGTGTCTCCCCGGACCACCATCCCGGCAAATCCCTTTTCCACCTCTACCGCCTTGCCGTCCTCACCGCCCCTGGTAACGATGGGATGGGGATGGGCGGCCAGGGTCTCCATATCCTTCTGAAATCCGGCAATAAAGCCCTCGCACTCCTTAATCTGCTCCGGGAAATGGCGCAGCACATTGTCCTCCATCTGGAACTGCTTGCTCTGGTGGTCCGCTTTCAGGATGCGCAGGCGGGACACGTCAATGTCCAGGTCCATCTTCTCTCGGATGAGGGGATTGCCCGCGCAAATGGCCTTGATCTCCGCATAGGAAAGGGCGGTCTCGTCCACGTCCTCGCAGGAGCGAACCGGGGATTTGGAGGTCATAATCTGAGAGATGAACTTCTGCTTGTTCTCCACCGTCTGCCACAAGTAGGAATCGAAGGTGCCCTCGGTGACATAGCGGTAAATATGCACCTCCTGGTTCTGGTTGCCCTGCCGGACGATACGGCCCTTGCGCTGCTCCAGGTCTCCGGGCCGCCAGGGGCAGTCCAGGTCGTGCAGGGCGATAAGCCGGTCCTGGACGTTCATACCTGCGCCCATTTTGAAGGTGCTGCCCATGAGTACCCGCACCTGCCCGCGCCGCACCTTGGAAAAGAGCTCCTTCTTGCGGGCGTCGGTGTTGGCGTCGTGGATAAAGGCGATCTCATGGGCGGGGACGCCCCCGGCGATCAGCTTGTCCCGAATGTCCTCATAGACGGAAAAGGGCACGTCCGGCTTCACATCGTCCAGGGCGTGCACCAGCGCGTGGAGGTCTGCGCCCCCAGCGATCCTGTCTCCCGCCGCCATCGCGGTCCTGTCCCGCTGGGCGGCGGCTTTGGCCTTGGGCGTGGAAATATCGCAGAACACAAGCTGGGTCAGCCTGTCCGCCTGCCCCTCCCGCCAGATGCGGAGGATGTTGTTCACGCACATGTTTACCTTGCTGTCGGGGTTGTCCGGGAGCATGGGGTTGATAAGCCGCTGATCCAGGCCCAGCTTGCGCCCGTCCGACGTAATCTTGAGCATGTTGTCGATGTGGGGGTCGATCCCCGCATGTACCTTTGAGGCCCGCTCAGAAAGATCCTGCACCATGGCCTTTTGATGCTCGGAGGGTTCGGCCTTCTCCACATGGTAGACTGCCTTGGGGGTGGGGAGGTTGAGCTGGTCGGCGGTCTTGATGTCAGCCGTCTCCTTGAACATGGACATGAGCTCCGGTAAGTTGAAGAACTTGGAGAAGCGGGTCCGTGCCCGGTAGCCGGTGCCCTCCGGGGCCAGCTCAATGGCCGTCACCGTCTCCCCGAAAATGGAGGCCCAGTTGTCAAAATGGCTCAGGTGGGTCTTTTCCAGAAGGTCTACCTGAAGATACCGCTGCATGGTGTAAAGCTCGGTCATGCTGTTGGAAACCGGGGTGCCGGTGGCGAACACCACGCCCTTGCCGCCTGTGATCTCGTTGATGTACCGGCATTTCAGCAGCATATCGCTGGACTTCTGCGCATCGCTGGTGGAGAGGCCCGCCACGTTGCGCATTTTGGTGTAGAGGAACAGGTTTTTATAGCTGTGCGCCTCGTCTACAAAGAGGCGGTCCACGCCAAGCTGCTCAAAGGTCACAACGCTGTCCTTCCGGGCGGTGGTGTGGAGCTTTTCCAGGCGCACAGTCAGGGACTTTTTCATCCGCTCCAACTGCTTAATGGTGTACCGCTCCGCACCGCTGGCCTCCAGCTCTGCAATGCCGTCCTCGATCTCCGCAATCTGCTCCTCAATCAGCCGTTCCCGGCGCGCCATGGAGACCGGCAGACGCTCGAACTGGGAGTGCCCCATAATCACGGCGTCGTAGTCGCCGGTGGCGATTTTGGCACAGAACCGTTTCCGGTTGCGGGCCTCAAAATCCTTTTTGGTGGTGACGAGAATATTGGCGGCGGGATAGAGGCGCAGAAACTCGGAGGCCCACTGTTCCACCAGATGATTGGGCACGGCAAAGAGAGACTTGCGGCACAGGCCCAGCCGCTTGCTCTCCATGGCGGCGGCCACCATTTCAAAGGTCTTGCCCGCGCCCACCTCATGGGCCAGGAGGGTGTTCTTTCCGTAGAGAATGTGGGCAATCGCGTTGCGCTGATGCTCCCGCAGAGTGATTTCCGGGTTCATGCCGGTAAATACAATGTGCTTCCCATCGTACTCGCGGGGCCGAATGGCGTTGAAGCGGTCATTGTAGGAACGGACCAGCTCCTGACGGCGCTGGGGGTCCTTCCAAATCCAGTCCTTGAAAGCGTCCTTGAGGGCCTGCTGCTTCTGCTGGGCCAGGGTGGTCTCCTTCTGGTTGAGCACCCGGCGCTCCGTGTCGCCGTCCCGGATGGTATCGTAAATGCGGACATCCCGCAGGTTCAGGGTGTCCTCCAGGATGCGGTAGGCGCTGGCCCGCTCTGTGCCGAAGTTCATGTAGGCCGCCACATCGTCATAGGGGATGGCGGTCTTGTTAGTGACAGACCACTCCACCGTAAACTGGGAGTACAGGACCCGTATGCTCCCGCGCAGATGCACCGGCGTCTGCAAGGTCTCATACATGAACTGTTGGATGTACTTCTGGTCGATCCACGTCGCGCCCAGGCGCAGGTCGATCTCGGAGGCGTCCAGGTCCTTGGGGAGCGCCTGCCGCAGCGCCTCCACGTTATCCTGATACATGGGGTCCGCGTCTGCCGCCCTCTGCGCCTCCGCCAGCTTCTGCCGGACGTTGCCGGAGAGGTATTCGTCTGCCGCCGCGTACTGGGGGCCGCCCGCGCCGTCCGTCTCATTGGGGACGCGGAAAATGACGCCCCGCAGCTCGGCGGCCAGCTCCGCCTCAGTCTTGCCGGTGAGCTGGGCCATATAGGGCATGTCTACCCGCGCCTTTTCTGAGATAGAGACGGCAAGGGCCTCGGAAGCGGTGTCCACATGGGTAACAGCCCGGTGGGGCTGGATGGTCCGCTTGGTGAACATATCCGCCTTGCGCTGGAGATTGCCGTCCTCGTCCAGCACCTCCAGGGAAGATAGCAGGTAGTAGGAGTTATCGTCTGAAAAGGCCAGCTCGTTGCCCCGGCTGCTGATAAGGCCGAAGCGGGCGGTGAAGGCGTCATAGAGGGTGTTGAGCTTTTTCTGCTCGGCCTGAATGGAGAGCGCGTCCGCGTCGTCCATTTGCAGGTCAATGAGGCGGTTGACGCAATCCCGCAGCTCCACCATGCCGATCACGCGGGCCGTGGCGGTGGCGTTCAGCCTGGGCTTTACCATGATGCTGTTCTCCCGGAAGTACACCTCGCCGTCCACCACGGTATAGGAGTAGTTCTTCACATTGGGGTCTGCGGGGATTGCGGCCTCCGATACGGGTTCTTCTTCATCGCCCAGTTCCGGCACCTCCACTTCCGGGATTTGGCCGTGGATGCGCCCCACCGCTTCATGGAGCTGCTGGGCAAGGTCCGCGCCCTCGATGGGGCGCACGGTATAGTCCTGATGCCCATACTGGGTGCTCTCCGAAGCGGCCCGCCCCAGTACCATCTCCGGGTGCGCTGTGAAATAGTGGTTGATGGTGAAGCCCTCCGCCGTCTCACGGGTCCGCACCCAGTCCGGCACAATGTCGATGAGGTGGTCCCGCTTTTGCAGGAAGATGATGTCGGAGACCACTTCCGTCCCGGCGTTGGCCTTGAACGCATTGTTGGGCAGGCGGACAGCCCCCAGCAGCTCGGCCCGCTGCGCCAGATACCGGCGTACCTTCTCGTCCTTTGCGTCCAGGGTATAACGGGAGGTGAGAAGCGCCACAATGCCGCCCGGACGCACCTGGTCCAGCGCCTTGGCAAAGAAATAGTTATGGATGTGGAAGCCCAGCTTGTTGTAGGCCGGGTCATTGACCGGGTACTGTCCAAAGGGCACGTTGCCGACTGCCACATCAAAAAAGCTGTTTGGAAAGTGTACCTTTTCAAACCCGCGCACGGCGATCCGGGCCTCTGGATAGAGGAGGGACGCGATGCGCCCGGTGATGCTGTCCAGCTCCACGCCGTAGAGCTGACTGCCCGCCATAGCCTCCGGCAGCAGGCCGAAGAAGTTGCCGACGCCGCAGGAGGGTTCCAGAATATTGCCTTTCTGGAAGCCGAAATTACCCAGGGCCTCATAGACTGCCTTGATAACGGTGGGACTGGTATAGTGGGCGTTCAGGGTGGAGGACCGGGCGGCGGCGTATTCGCTCTCGTCCAGCAGCCCCTTCAGCTCCGCGTATTCTGTGTGCCAGTCCTCCTTGTCCTGGTCAAAGACTTGGGGCAGACCGCCCCAGCCCACATAGCGGGAGAGGACTTCCTGTTCCGCTTCCGTTGCGCCGCGCCCCTCCAGCTCAATCGCTTTCAGGGTGCGGATGGCCTCCACATTCCTCCGGTACTTCTCCTTCGGCCCGCCCTCACCCAAATGGTCGTCTGTGATGTGGAAGTTGCCAGCCGGAGGCATGGAGGGACCCGGCCCTGGCCGCTCCGGTTCGCCGGTGCGGATGGTCTGCACCACAACGTCATAGGGCAGGTGGTTTTTATCCCCTGGATAGACAGCGGTGGTCTGCGTGGTGTACGCCGGTCTCTCCGTCTCCCGGACCTCCGGCTGGAACAGTTCCGCGTTGCGCTCGTCCTGCCGCAGCCACTCCTCGAATTGACTGCGGCTGACCATCTGCTGGCTCCATGCGTAAGGGCCGGTATCAATGCGGACCTCCTGCGCCCCGATATAGCCGATGGTGCCGCTGATCTCCTGGTCGGGCGCGGGCAGTACCACATGGTCGCCCACCTGATAGGCCGGGGTGCCCGTCAGACGCACCGCCTCCCGCTGGACCGGCGTATGGGAAAAGCCGTCCAGCTCCTGTTGATACAGGGCGCGGAGGACGGCGGCCAGCTCTTTCCAGGAGGCGGAGACGGTGGCAAGTATCTTGTCATCGTCCCGGATGATCTCTGCTTCCATGCCGGTGGTGGTTGTCCGGTAGTCCGCCGCCTCGCCGGTCACAAGGTCCATGGTCTCCACCCGGCCCGCGAACTGCGCGGAGAGGCGCTGGGAGAGCTTGGTGTTGCCCTCGCCGTTCCGCAGCCATTGGGAAACATAGTCCTTGTCCCGGTCTGTCAGCAGGCCGGAGGCCAGCACCTCCCGCAAGTCCTGGTCGAACCGCTCCAAATCAGCGGGCAGGAACTCGGTAATTGCGCCGTTGCGCTGGTCCTGCCGCAGCAGCCGTTCAAAATCCGCCCGTGTCTCTGTCCGGTAGACGGGATAGGCCAGCGTGGGGTCCAGAAGCTCCACCTGTCCCCGTTCCAGGGAGGTGATCTTGTACTCCTTATCCTCCAGATAGACAAAATCCCCTGCGCCGTATGCGGAGGCCAGCGGGTCGCGGGGCTGGCCGTCGATGGTCACAACCTCCGGCTCAAGCTGATTTTCCGGGATGGCCTCCTGTATCTCTGTCCATTCCTCGTCAGAAACCGCAAGGTCTACTTCATAGGTTGGCTCCCCGGCCCCGATGGTGATGGTATCGCCGTCGCGGGACACCGGCTGACCGGACAAGTTCGGCTGGGCCGGTTCCGTCAGGGCTGCATAGGTCTCCTCCAACACGGTCTGGTGGAGGCTGTTGTGAAAGCCGGTCAGGTCATAATAGAGGCGCATAAAATTGGGGTCCTCAATAGACAGCGCCGCCCGTTTGATGGCCTCCGCCCCCTCCAGCATGGCGTTTTCCCGGTCTGAGTTCTGTACGGCGTTCCGGTATGCCTGATCGGAAAGCACCTTTTCCCGCACAATGGGCAGATAATGCTCGTAAATCTCCCGGACGGTTGGGGACGGCCCCAGTTCTGGCACTTTGACGATCTCCGGCGCAGACGCAGGCTGAAATACACCATTGTCCAGATACGTCTCAAACAGGGGCCGGAACATCTCGGCCACGCCGCGCTCCGGCATGTCAGGGGTCGTGTACCAGACATGCTCCTCGTCCACATGGTCGATCACCAGCCGAATGACCGGATCGTTTTCATCCGTGTGACTGTCTAAAGCGTCCCCTGGCCGGTAGGTATGGCCGCCCTTGGTGGTATAGGTCTCCGACGCATCTGTACCAGTGGCCCGTTCCACATCAGCCATGACCTGACGAATAAAGGGGTCGCTGCCCAGCTTTTCCGGGTCCACTACCTTGCCGTCCACAATGCCGCGCTCGGCCAGCCGCTCCCGTATCTCCACCGGGTCAATGTCCTCAAATTCATCCCGTTCCTGCTCGGTGAAGAACTCGTCCCGCTGAATGAGCTGGGCGATCCGGCGCTGGACCTTGGGCCACGGCACATCGCCCGCAGCGCCGTCCGCCGTGACCGGGAACGCGGGCAGGTTGTCCCCGTACTCCTGTTGCAGCCATGCGGCGGTGTCTTTTTCCCGCCCATGCTCCTTCATGTAGCGGACCACGGCCCGCTTGCTCTCCATGTCCCCGTTCCAGTCCCGCAGGGCCGCGTCAATGTCCGCCTGGGTCAGCGCCCCATGGCGGTCCGGGGTAGGGATTTCCGGCTGGGGCGGGACCTCCGGGCTGTCAGGCGTCCTTGCCTCGTCCGCACCGGCTTCGGCCTCATGGGCGGGAATGGCCTGCTCCGTGTCCCGTGCGATCTCCTTTTCCGCCAACAGGCAGACCTCCCCCCAGGTCAGGCGGGTAATAGCGGTAGGGTTGAGATAATTGCCCTCCCACACATGGAACTGGTCCGGGAACCCACGAAAGCCGATGCTGGTCCCATCGCTGGCCGGGTACTGATGCAGGACCTCACCAAACCGCAGGCGCAGATAGCTGACCCGCAGGTGTTCCTCCGGGTGGGCGGAGAAGAACCTGGTCAGGGCCTCCCAGGTGGCGCTCCCATCTTCATGCCGCAGGATTTCCGGGAGATACTTTTCATGGAAGGGCGGCGGGGAGGCAGGCGGCGGGCTGACGGTCTCAGCGGCGGGCGGCGTGGTGAGTGCATCTAACGTAAGCTGCTCCGGCTGCATGGGAGGCGGATAGGGGGCGCGGGGCACCGGGGGCGGCAGCGGCTCCCCGCGCTGCTGAAAGCCCCGCACGATAGCGTCCCAGCGGCCTTGTTCCACCGGAGTGAAATAGTCCTGAGCGGACGCCAGCTCCTTCAGTCGTGCCGCCGCCCGGCTCCATGGGACGTGTATGGACCCGCTGGGCTGGTAGCGCCTGAACTCAATGCCCTTTGCGGTATAGATCACCGTCCCATGGCTCCCGTCCCGGTAGGTCTGGCTGTGAGAGTAAAAGGACCCGTATTCCTGCTTCAAAAAAGCGATGGTGGCTCTTGTGTCCGGCATCCCCAGGAACAGGGCATAAATGCGCAGCTTGCCGTCCAGATTGCCGGACCCCCGGCGCAGCTCCGCGTCCCACTCCACGTCGGAGATGGAAAAAGCGGAGGGCGTTTCCACGCTCTCCGCTTCCGCGATAGACTGCCGCTGTTCCTGTTCCGAGGGGAACAGGGTCAGTTGTTGTTCCTGCCCGGTTAGCTGAATACCAGTTCGTTCAGGATGGTCTCCTCCGCCTGCGCTTTCAGGGTGTTCATCAGCCCCGCCCACTTCATCGGGTCGGCTGCTTTCAGCGCCTCCGTCACGCCCGCCTCCTTTGCCATCTGCGGCATCATCTCGGACAGCCTCCGGTGGGCCGTCTCGTCGGTCTCCCGCAGGTGTGGGTACAGCTTCTCCTCCAGCACCAGCTTCTGAAACAGGATGGGCCGGTGCTCCTTCAGATACTGCCTGCGCATCCTCCCGTACTTGCCCAGGGGTGCCGCCTCCGGCTCCTCTGTCAGCTTCAGGTCCGGGATCAGATAGTCCCCGTTCTGTGTATAAGTCAGCTTGTTCTCCATGGTTCTGGCTCCTTTCCGTGATTTTCTCCCGCTCATAGCGTTTGATGGTGACTTCAATGTGGCGCAGCACCTGTTCGCTGACCTCGCTGACCGCCGTGCCCAGGGCGGAGACGGCGGCGGGGGTATTCCAGTCAAAGACGCTCAGAAAGTCCTCATGCCCGAAATACTGCTCCGGGTCTATCCCGCAGCGGGACATCAGCGTGTAGGTGATGCTGGTGGAGGCGGCGTTTCGGAACGACGCCCATACGTTGTAATCATCATATTCCTCCAGAAACGAATCTTCAATGATGCCGAGAATATCCCGCTGGTGGTCTGCCCAGTAGTCTTTTACCAGCCGGTCCGCCACAAGCTCCAACTGATATTCCAAACCGTCTGCGCCGGAAACCTCATAGCGGGCCTCCAAGGCCCGCAGCACCGTGTTCATGTGCTCGTCCTGTAACCGCCAGAGATAGGGGCGGCGGGCATTGTCTCCGCCGCCTGTGTCCGCCACGTCGAACACATAGCGCAGACTGGGCTTTTCGCCGCTGCTATCCACCAGGGCGATGCCCCTGGACCCGCGCCGGACATACCGGCGCATCCGTTTGTTCCAAAAGTCATACTCCGCGCAGGCCGTGGCCTCCGGGCGCTGGGCGTAGATCATAAGCTGCTCATGGTAGGGGTATTTGTAGAGACGGGCGGCGGTGGCGAGAAAAGCCGTCCACTCCTGATAGCTGCCGGTGATCTGCTCGGCGGTCCTGGCCGCCATCTGCTCATAAAACTGTGCGCTGTTTGCCATGCTCAAAACCTCCCTTCAGATGGTAAATAGCACAGGGGGCGGCTGTGCGCCGCCCCCTGCCGGTCAGTCCATAAAATCCGGGATAAGCTCCAACTGCTCATAGTCCGCGTCGCTCAGTTCCCGCAGCTTTTCCAGGGCGCTGTCCGTCAGCTCCCGCAGCTCGTCCTCGTCCGGCTCCAGAAAGCCCCGCATTTCCTCCAGGTTGGCGATCAGGCCCTCGCGGGTGCCGGGGTCGTAAATGCTCATCAGTTCCATTTCCTCATAAGTAAAGTGCTTCATGGTTATCGCTCCCTTTCTGTGCTTTTTTCCGCTGTTTTTTTCCTGTGCTCCTGTGCGGGCGGCGCATTTCTAAGCTGCGCCACCACAGATTTTTTCTTTTCCGCCTGCTCCTTGCGGACCGCGTGGGCCAGGTCCACAAGGGAAATCTGTTGACCGGCCTTGACCTGGGCTTCCAGCTCGGCCACGCTGGGGGTATTGTTGAGGATGCCGTCAAGCTGGTTGTCGTTCTGCTCCAGGCTGTCCTCGGCGGCCCGGAGGGGATTGCGCCCGGAGAAGAAGCCGGGCAGCTCGGAAAAGGCGTATTGGTCTACATAGTGGCAGGATAACACGCCGCCCTGCTTGAGCGCCACGATGTCGCTGATACTCATGCTGGGGCTATGGTAATCCGCTGGGTGTTCCATATTAAACTGGTGCCAAAGCTGATTGAGCTGCTGAAGGGCGTCGCCCTGGCCGGTGAGCGGGGCGGTGTAGACCAGATCATAGTTGCCCTTCCGGGGGGACGCGCCCTCCGCCCGAAGGCGCTCCAGAGAGATATAGCGCAGGTCCCGCAGCTCCGGCCCACGGTGAAGCTGATAGAGGGCGAAGCAATCTCCCTGGTGGTCCAGAAAGGCCGCCTCCCGCTTCTGCTGTTCCTCCTCACGGAGACGGTCCTGGATGGCGTCGTCAAAATCCGGGCTGGCCTCCCACTCCTCACGGGGGACGGCAAAGAGGCCGTCGTGGTGGTCAAAGTCCTCCTCGTCAAAGACCATCTCCGGGTTCTCTCCGGGGCGGATGAGATAGACGGTGAAATCGCCGCCATACATAAGCTCCGCCGTGTCCAGGGAGACCGGAAGCAGGTCATTCTCCGTATAACCGGCCTGGGACAGATCTTCCATGCTCAGTGACGGGTCCGGCATGGGGTAGGCGTCCAGCTCCGTATCAAACAGCGCCGCGTCCTCGGCGGCAAAGTGCTCAAGCAGCTTTTCACGGCTGGAAACCGCAGGCGGTTCCAGTTGGGCTTTCTGCAATTTCTCCACCAGCTCCAGAGGGACCGCCTCCACCGTCTCCGGCCGCTCTCCCATGGCGTCGAACACCTCCTCCCGCACGGCGGCCAGGGGGTGTTTGATGGGGGACAGGGCCACGTCCTCCGCGTCGATTACGCCGCCGTCCCGCAGCCGCATGGTCTCCTTGTCGTAGAGGGTGTAGTCGTAGCCCTCGTCCCGGAGCTGGATATGGAGATAAGCGGTATCATCCAGCAGATACAGGGCCTCCAGCTCTTTGGAATCTGTCTGGTCCAGCGCCCGCACCTGCCGGGCGGTCACATCTCCCGCCTCCAACTGATACAGCAGCTCCCGGCATCGGTCTGTTGGGCCGACATAGATTACCTCGCGGGGAATGTAGCTGTCGCCGTTCCATTCGCTGGCCTGGAGATAACCCTGGTCCTGATAGGAGGCGGCGTTGGGGTTAGCCTCCAGGCGGAAGGTCAGGCCCTGGTCCCGGAGGTCGCTCAATTTCTCCAGCCGCTCCAGCATCGCCACAGCGGTGGGCAATCCCGTCTGCTCTCCCACACGGTCCAGCGTATTGCGGATGTCGGCAAAATGGCCTGCCCGCAGTTCCTCCGCAATCTCTGAGACCGTCTGTTCCCTGGGGTCCAACGAATAGGGGTGTTGCAGCATCCCGGCGGCCTCCAGCTCCGCCATGTAATCATAGAGAGCAGCGGCAAACTGCTCCGGTGTGTCCGGCCCCTCGAAATTCGCCGAAATTTTCGGCGAATTTTCCTGTTCCAGCTCAATGCCGCGCTCCTTGCAGACCTCGGCAAAGTGGCGGTCAATCTCACCGATGAGCTGATTGGCTGTCTTATTGATGGTCGCCAGACAGGAACGCAGCTCGGACAGTTCCTTGTCCTTGCTCCAGGACGCAAGGTAGCCGAAGCTGTTGGCCCCGGTCTCAACGCCGCAATACTGGCAGACCACATAGGACACGCTCTCCGCCTCCAGCTCCTGGGCGGTCCGCACCGCCTTGTCCCTGCGGGCGTCTTTCTGGTTGTGGAGGATGGAGTGGGTGATCTCATGGACGGCGGCGCAGACCGTCTGGACCTCGCTCATGCCCGCCCGGATGAAAATGCGCTGCTCGTCCAGACTGAAATAGCCGTCCAGGTTCTCCGCCATGGGCTTGATCTCCATAGGCACCGGGGCGGTCCGGCGCAGGGCCTCCATGAACGCCTCGTACTGCGCCACATCGCCGGTCAGGTCCTGGGCCAACTGCGGGAGGGGCTTGCCGTTGGTCTGAGACACGTCGAACACCGGCACCGGGCGGAACCGTGGCACCTGCACCTCCCGTTTCTCTGTGATAACTTGGCCGTCCTCGTCCAGCACCGGCGCTTTGGTGTCCGGGTCCAGCTTCTGCCGCTCCACCGTTTGGACGATGGGGATGGGGGCCATGATGTAAATGGCCTTTTCTCCCTTGTTGATGAACCGCTCAAACTGTTCCCGCCACCGCTTGGCGCTGGCTACTTGGGTGGCGTTGGGCCGCTGCATGTGAATGAGAAGGACATTGCGGGCGGAATAGGTGTGGAACCGGGACATGACGGAGAGGTAATCCCGAAACCGTTCGCTTTCAAACACGTCCCGGATGCCCTGTTCCAGCCGCTGGTTCAGGTCCTTCATACGCTCCTCGCGGCTGGGATAGCTTTTCTTTGCCATAAGGCGCTCCTTTCTGCACATAAAAAAATGCCCCCGCACAGGACGGGAAACACCGTCCCGTGCGGGGGTGGTCTGAGTATAGAAATAGAAAAAGTAACTGCGTTTTGTGGGCTGCCTGGGAAAGTGGTTTCCCACTCCGGTTTTACCCCTGAAAAGCCCCGGAAATCCGGCACTTTCAGCCGTTACTTTTTCTAAGGTCTGCCCTTGTTCCGGGCCGCCCACTCGCGCTTGCTGCGGCGGGTCCTCCGTGCGGCGCACTCCGGGCAGTACAGGGTATTTTTCGCTTTGGGGGCAAAGGGCCGCCCACACTCCCGGCACCGCCTCCGGCTGTCTGCCATAACCTCCGCTTGCAGCTCCCGGTCTGCGGGCAGGACGGCAGCGCGGAAGTACCGGCAGAGCACGGAACAGGTGAGCATCTGCGGGCAGGGGCATGGCTCATAGCCGTCGTCCAGCAGAAGGCAGTTGCCGCCGTTGCAGTTGGCGCACAGGGACCGGATCAGCCGTCTGGCCCGGCGAAGCTGGGCCTCGGTCATACGGGGCGGGTCATTCATGACTGAACTCCAGGTGGAAGCTGGCCCGCGTCCCGTCGTCCGTGAGCACCACCGTGGCCGTATAGGTCTTGCCGGTCTTTTCCGACCACAGGCCGGAGACCTGGGCGCGCCCGTCCTTCAGCAGCGCGGCAACGATGGATTTGGCAGGCTTTTTCTTTTTGTTCTCCCACCACTTGCTGTCCTTCCAGATAGCGAAGCCGCAGGCCCGGTTTTCACAGAAAAAGCCCTTCCTGCCATCGGTGACGGTTCCGCCGCACCGGGGACAGCGGCCCACGGTTTCGCGGGTGGAGGGGAACAGCACCGCGCCGCCCTCTACCGGGCGGCAGGTCTCCACCAGCTCCCGCAGCATGGCGGCGATCCCGTCCATGAAGTCGCCGGGGGCCAGTGTCCCGCGCTCCACCTCCTTCAGCCGATACTCCCACTCGGCGGTGAGCATGGGAGACTGTAACTGTTCCGGCAGCACCGTGATAAGCGCCGTGCCCAGGGGCGTGGGCAGGAGAGAAACGGTTTTCTTTGCCCTTTTCCGCTCTACAAAGCCAGCAGACACCAGCTTTTCCAGAATGGCGGCGCGGGTAGCCGGTGTGCCGATGCCACGGCGCTCCGCCTCCTCTGGCATATCCTCCTTGCCCGCCGTCTCCATAGCGGAGAGCAGGGTGTCCTCCGTATAGTGCCTGGGCGGTGTGGTCTTGCCCGCCTTGACCTTTACAGCGGCCACCGGCAGCGTCTGTCCTTCCGTCAGTCCGTCCGGCCCTGTCCCTGCCTCCGCATCCGCCGTCTGCGCGTACACCTTCCAGCCGGGGGACAGGACTTCCTTCCATTTGGCGGTGTAAGGGTCCCCAGCACACAGCGCCGTGATGCAGGTCTCCGCAGAGCGGCAGGGCGGGCAGACGGCCCGGAGCAGGCCCAGGGACACCAGCCGCAGTATCTCCCGTTCCCCGATGGGCAGGGCCTCCAGGTCCGCCTTGCCCGCGCTGGCCGTGGGCACCACGGCATGGTGGTCGCTGACCCTGGCGCTGTCGCAGACCTGTCCGGCCAGCACCGCCTCCGGCGCGGCCACACCGCAGATGGAGGCGGCCGCCTCGACCAGCGCCGGGACCCCCGCCTCCATATCGTCCGTCAGATACCGGCTGTCCGTCCGGGGGTAAGTAGAGAGCTTCTTGTCGTAGAGGGCTTGCAGATAGTCTAAAGTCTGCTGGGCGGTGTAGCCCAGGGTGCGGTTGGCCTCCCGCTGGAGGGTGGTCAGATCAAAAAGGGCGGGTGGCTTCTCCGTTTTCTCCCGCCGCTCCACAGACTGGACCACGGCGGCGCTGCCCTGGCACCGGGCGGCGGCCTCCTGCGCCTCTTTCTTGCTGGCCTTCCGGTCCCCGGCCAGGGTGAGGCCGCCGCAGTCCAGCTCCACCGTGTAGAACGGCTCCGGCTGGAAGGCGGCGATCTCCGCCTCCCGCTGAACCACCAGCGCCAGCGTGGGGGAGACCACGCGGCCAATGTTCAGGGTGCAGCCGTAGAGCAGGGAGAACAGCCGGGTGGCGTTGATGCCCACCAGCCAGTCAGCCTTGGACCGGCAGAGGGCGGCCTGATGCAGCCCGTCATACTCCCGTCCGGGGCGCAGATGGGTAAAGCCCTCCCGGATGGCCTCGTCCTCCATGGAGGAAATCCACAGCCGGGAAATGGGCTTGGAGCAGCCTGCCAGGGCATAGACCGTGCGGAAAATCAGCTCCCCCTCGCGGCCCGCGTCACAGGCGTTGACCACCTCGGCCACGTCCTCCCGCCGCAGCAGGGTCCGCAGGGTGTCGAACTGGTCCCGCTTGTCCGGGCTGATGGTGAATTTCCAGTGTTCCGGCAGGATGGGCAGGTCCTCCTTCCGCCACTTGGCGTAGGCCGGGTCATACGCGGCGGCGTCCGCCAGCTCCGCCAGATGCCCCACACACCAGCTCACCAGCCAGCCGTTTCCTTCCAGATACCCCTCCCGGCGCTGTCCTGCCCCCAGCACAGCGGCCAGACCTTGGGCTACCGAGGGCTTTTCCGCAATTACCAACTGATACAAATTCGTCTCACTCCTTTTTCAGCCAGCATAAAACGCTTGCAAGGTTTGTATAATAATGATAGAATACTATCAAGAAAATAGAATCGGAGGTTTTGCTATGATTATCAAGCCATCCACCGCTCTGCGGAATGACTACGGCTCCATCTCAGACTTAGCCCACACGGAGGATGCCCCCATCTACATTACAAAGAATGGGGAGGGCGATCTGGTGATTATGAGCATTGACGCCTATGAGCGCCGGGAAGAAGTTTTGAAGCTGCGGGCAAAGATAGAGGCGGCGGAGCAGGCGCGGTTGTCCGGCCAGCCCGCCTATTCCATAGAGGAATCCCGGAAGCGTCTGGAGGCCATCTATGGACAGGACCTGTAAGCTGGATATTTTAGCGCCCGCTCAGGCGGAATTGGAGGAAATTGCGCGTGTCCACATGGCCCTCTCCGGCCCCCGGTCCGCGCAGGAAATCACCGATAAAATTTACGATGCCATGGAGCAGTTGACGCACTTTCCGCTCTCCGGCCCGCCGGTCCGGGATGAGCAGTTGCGTGTCGGAGGGTATCGCTATATCCTGGCGGGTAAATATCTGGTGATCTACCGTCTCCTGGGCGATACGGTGGTCGTGTACCATATTGCCCACGGCGCGACAGATTACCCCAAGCTGTTTCGGACCTCCTATTTTTGAATATGATTTGGACGGTTCGTGATGCGCAAGATGCCCTTACGCCGGTCTTTGAGCAATATGGGGTCTCCCGTGCCGTCCTGTTCGGCTCCATCGCCCAGGGAACAGCCACGCAGAAAAGCGACATAGACCTTCTGGTGGACAGTCACCTGCGCGGCATGAAGTTTGTGGGGCTTATGGAGGCGGTCCGGCAAATCGCCGGAAGGCCGGTAGATGTATTTGACGTGACCCATATTGAGCGCGGCTCCCCATTGGACCGGGAAATCCACGCCACGGGGATCACAATTTATGAGAACACAATATGAATCTGGGGTATGAAGGACGGCCCGCCATGCGGCGGGCCGTCTTTTTATGCCCTGGCCGGAAGATGCTGCATGACGCCCCGGTGACAGGGCAGGACGCAGCCCTCGCCAAACCGCTTGCAGCCGTGGCAGGGGTGCCCCTTGGGGGCGGGAGCAGGGCGGGATGGACGCGGCCTGTGCGGGACCTGCATCATCGTCCGCTCATAAGGGCTGTCGGTGAAGGTTCTCATGTGCCCTTGTCCTCCCCATCCTCGTCCTCATCATCGGCCAGACTATCCTCGTATTCCTCGTCATCCTCGCCGTAGTCGTAGTCGTCCAGGTCGTCGGGGCCCTTGGTGCTGGCCTGTTTGCCCTTGACCAGCTTGAAGTAGGCCAGCGCCCCACCGCCGCCCAGCAGGACCAGGACGGCCAGCAGCACGGCGGGGTTCAGGCCGCCCGCCTCTTTCTCCGGCTCCGGCGTCTCCTCCGGTTCCGGGGTGGGTTCCGGCTCCGGCTCCTTTCCCGCGCACTCAGTCATGTTGACCGCACACACCGGGCAGGCGGTGTTGACCGCACCAGCCGCGCACTTCTCCGTGCAGGAACAGGCGGCGGGTTCCCCGTCCTCCATGAGCGCCAGCAGGTCGGCCTCGTCCACGGCGTTCAGGAAATAGACGGTGTTCTCACCGTCCGCCGCCCGGTCTACAATAATATAAAAGGTATTGCCGCCCTTGGTCTGGACGGTGATAAACTGCTTATCTCCGGCAGCGTCACCCTCAATGTCGTCCACGATGGTCAGGTTGCCCTCCGGGGTCAGGGGCTCCGGCTCCACGCCCCCGGTAACGGGTTCCTCCGAAGTTACTTCCTCCGGGTCCTCGGCGTAAGCGAAGGCGGCGGGGGTCAGGGCGGTGCAGCACAGCATCACGGCCAGCAGGCCGGTGAACAGACGGGTTTTAAGTTTCCTCATGGTCGGCATCCTCCTTTTCCACAGGGGCGGCAGACTGCGGCCCGGACGGACGGGCCGTCTGCATGAGCGCGGCCAGCTCGTCCGGCGTCACGCCCATGCGCCGGACAATGCCCACAATATCCAGGTTCTCCAGCTCCGTCACCTGTTTGTCGATCTCGTCGTTGCGGGCGGTGAGCTTGGCGATCTTCTCGCTGTTTTTCTCACGCTCCGCCAGCAGTTTTGTAATTTTCGGGTTCAATGAAAACACTCCTCTCAGGGCAGGCGGCCATAGCAATATAGGTGCTCCTGCCAGTAGCTTGTATTCAGGTTTGCGTAAGAGATTGGGGACCCGGCGTGGATCATCATGCCATTCCCCACATAGATGCCACAGTGAGAGACCCCCGGCGTATCATAGGTCCCCTTGAAGAACACCAGATCGCCCGGTTTGGCGTTGGCGGCGGTAACGGGGGTGCAGATGTTGCACAGGCCCTGCGCCCCCAGCCGCCCCACGTCCCAGCCGCTGTGATTGATGACCCAGCTCACAAAGCCGGAGCAATCAAAACTGGTGGAGGGGCTGGACCCGCCCCAAACATAGGGGTAGCCCAGGTATTTCTCCGCCTCCTCCAGCATGGCGGCAAACTGCTCGTCCTCCAATGCCTCCGGGGGCACGTCGTAGTCCAGGTAGTCCTCCTTTTGAGAGGCGTTGGGGTACTGGCTCTGCGGGAACAGGTCCGGGCGGTTGCCCAGGGTGGCCATATAAACGGCGTACATGGAAAACTGCTCCTCGCCCATGATGTAGACCGGCAAGTGAGACAGGTCGGTATTTTCCAAAGTCACATAGCAGATGTACCAGGAGTAGGGGTCCCCCTCGCTGTCATACCGGGTCTCCACCACGACGCGCTCGGTGAGGATGTACTGCTTCTCAAAGAGCATATCCAGCGTCCCTTGCACCTCGTCCAGCGTCCACTCCCCCTGATGGTAGGCGGTGAGGATGGAAATGAGCACATAGGGGTCGTGCCCGATCTCGTCCAGGTCAAAGTGGTATTCGTCGTAGGAATGGGTGCTCTCGTAGGTGTCCAGGTAGTCTTGCAGCTCCGCCTCCATCCCGGCATAGGCGGCCTCCGCGCCCAGCATGGCCTCGTCGGTGGAAGGATAGGTGGTGCTGGCGATGCCGGACATGCCGCCCTGCACCAGCACGGAACAGGAGGACATGCAGTTGAGGAAGAACGCGACAGCCAGAAACAGGCCCGCAGCGATCAGGAAGCCCTTTTTGTGCCTCCGGGCAAAATCCGCCGCCTGACGGCTCTTTTTCGCCGCCGTCTTTGCAGAATGGGCCGTGTGCGCGGTAGTCTGCCCCACGGTGGCGGCGGTCTGTCCGGCGCGGCGGGCGGCGGCATACTGCCGCTTGGCGGCCTGCTTCTGCTGCCAGCGGGACAGCGGATTGCTGGAAAGGCCGGGGTTCTCTTGCAGGCTCTTTTGATACAGGGCGTTGACGTTAGCCTTTTCCAGCTTCCGCTCCGCCGCAGCCGCCTTGCGGTAGGGGCGCAGCTTATGGGAGCGATACCCGGCCCGGACCAGACGCCCGGCGCTCTCTGCCGCCTCCTCCGTCTTATGGACGCTCTCCACTCCCACATTGTCCGCCTCATTCTGGTGAACCCCCCGATGCACCGCGCCCAGCGCCGTATCTGCCGGGGCATCCCGCAGCGCATGTTGGAGCTTGGAGGGCGGCTTCTTGTCCTCAAACTGCAAGCGCACCGTGACGGCCCCAGTCTCCTGGTTCACGGTGCGCTGCTTGACCTTCCGCTTGGGGATCTTCGCCTGGGCCTTATCCGCCCGGTTCGCCGCCCGGTCCACTTTGCGGATGGACTTTTCCAGGGCGGGGCTCTCCCGTTCCTCTTTGGTAAACTGCAAGCGCGACTCTCGTCTCAACCGGATACCTCCTGGGGCTTGGTGGTCATGATCTTGTAAAGCTCTGTGTTTTTGGGAAAGCGGTCAATGAAGGGCAGAATGACGTTGCCGTAGAACAGCAGCCCCTCTCCCTCGCCGGAGTGGGTCACATAGGAGAGCTGGTGGGGGCTGATGTTGAGATGCTTGGCTAAAATCTGCCGGTCTCCCGCCGCCTGATTGAGCATGTAAATGAAGTCCGAGTTCTCAAAGATATTCTCGACCTCCCGGCTGCTCAAAAGGTTCTTGACATTCTGTGTGATGCCGGTGGGAATACCGCCCCATTTTCGGAACCGCGCCCAAATCTCCACAGAATACGCGGCGGTCTGTTCCTCCGCCAGAAGGAGATGAAATTCATCCATATAGTAACGGGTGTACTTCCCGGCAGCGCGGTTTTCCGTCACGCGCCCCCATACCTGGTCCTGAACAATGAGCATCCCCAGCTTTTTGAGCTGCTTGCCAAGGCCCTTGATGTCGTAGCAGACGATCCGGTTGTTTACATCTACATTCGTCCTGTGATTGAACACATTAAGGGACCCCGACACATAAATCTCCAGCGCCGTGGCGATGCGGCGGGCTTCCCGCTCCTCCTGTTCCAGCAGGCATTGGTACAGGTCGCCCAGGATGGGGATATTTTCGGGCTTCGGGTCGTTCAAGTACGGCTGGTAAATGATGCGCACACAGCGGTCAATCACCGTTTTTTCCACGGGTTCAAGCCCATCCCGATTGCCCACGATCAGCTCACACAGAGAGAGGATAAAGTCCGCTTTCAGCGACAGGGGGTTATCATCATCAGAGTAGTTCATGTTAATATCCATGGGATTGATATAATCCGTGCTGGTGGGAGCAATACGGATCACCTGACCGTCCAATCGCTCGACCAGGGGGAAATACTCGCCCTCCGGGTCACAGATGAAAATATCATCCGTGGTGAGCAGAAATGCGTTGGTGATCTCGCGCTTGGCGGAGAAGGACTTGCCGCTGTTATGGACGATCAGCCCGTTTTCCAGCAGGAAGTTGAGGTGCCGGGGCACGGACAGGTCATAGACCGGGACCTTCTCCGCCAGCTTCAGGAAGGACACCCGTACAGCCACGTGGCCGCCGCTGAGACGCTGGCCCTCCCGGATGTGTCCGGCCTCCACAAACCGGCCAGCCGCATCCATGATAAGGTGGGTGTCCGTACAGCGCAGAGTGGTCCCGTCCTCCAGCTCGATCATCTTCAGCTCGTCCGCGTACTTCTCAATGCGAATATCCCTGGCACGGGCCGCCACGATTTTGCCGGTGCGCTCGTCATAGGCTTGCACCATGGTTTCCTCCACACCCTGTTCTTCCAGTTCCGCAAAACTCACAGCGAAACCGTCCGCCAGCCGGACGCGGGTATCGCCGGTGAAGCAGCCGGGGGTGCCGAGAATGAGGCCGTTGGGGTTTTTGAGCAGCTTCCGGTCCACCATGATAAGGTTGTTGGACAGGGCGTTGATGCCGTAGTACAGGGCCTCCGGGCTGGTCTGGAACAGCTCCTGCGTGGTAAAGGGCACAAAAATAGCGGTGCTGGACGAGGTAAGCCCCCGCTGTATCTCCACCTGATTGAGACCCAGGGGCAGGCAGCTCATCAGCCCTTCCTCTGGCTGAAGGTCCAGCGGCACCAGACGGCAGTTGTGCTTCTGCGCGATGGAACCGGCCTGGAACATGTTGTTGTCCAGCTGCTTCCGGCTCTCCGCCGTGTTCATCAGCAGGAACGTCACCAGGAACATGCGCTCATTCCGGCTCTGGAGGTCTTGCAGCAGCTTCTTGGCCTCCTCGCCGTAGGTGGCAAGGTCCGAGGGGATGATGTCCATGTCATACCCGGCCCGGACCGCTTTTTTCTGTTCCTCGATCTTGGTGCGGTCCAGGTCGGTGATCTTACGCTTGATGGTCTTGATGGCGCTGACCTGATCCACAGACTGGACGTGCATGGACACCACAAGACTGGACTCCATATCCAGAAAATCCGCCAGAATACGGTCATTCAGCTCCGGGGCCAGAATTTGGAGGAAGGACACCGCGCCAAACTTCCGGCCCATGCGGAAGGTCTTGCCGCCCGGAAATTCCAGGGGCGTGGGGGCGATGAAGTCCTTGGTAGACAGGCCGGAGGGGGCCAGCCAGTCCCAGGAAAAGCGGAACGGCTCCGGCTCATCCATGTGGAAGATACCGTGCAGCAGGCACAGGCGCTCCGTGCCGTTGAGGGGCGCGGCGGACACGCCCAGCCGCTTGAAGTGGTTGAGCAAATCGGTCTCGATGCGCTCCAGCCGAGGCTTGGCCGACTGGATACTCTCCGCGTCGATGCCGAAGGTGAGGTACTTGGTCTTGACCAGACCATTATTCCCTCGGGCAAGCTGGTTTTGCAGCATTTCCGTGTACTCCGCCCGGATGCTGTCAAAATCGTCTCCCTGGGGTGGAATGACGATACGCTTCTCATAGCTCTCCCTGGTGGCGGCCAGATTGAGGAAGGAAAATTGGAAGCGGATGGAGCTGTCAAAATAATTCAGGAAATCACTCCACCCCTCGAAAATGGCCGCCTTGTCCTCGTTCTGACTGAGCTGGTAATTGATGTCCTGAAACTGCACCGTCTTGGTGTAGTAGGTGTCCGTGACCCGGCAAACGCCGTCCGGCCACATACGTTGATAGGGGATGCTGTCTTGGGCGGACAGCTCCTTTTTATCGGTCCGGGCCGCCCTGCGGATGGCCGCGTCGATCTCCCGGCGCTCGGCGCGGGTCAGCCTGCGGCGGCCTTTTCCCGTCGCGTCCTTGGCGGGCGTCTGTTTTTTTGCCTTGAACAATGCGATACACCTCCCGGTCTAATTGGTCCTGCCGCGCAAGGGCGGCGTAAAAGTTGTTGGTCTTATAGGGGCGCTTCTTGGGGCGTAGGAAGTACAGACGGACAAACTGCCGGACCACCTTTTCCAGCGGCTGGCCGTTGCGCTCGTACATCGCCAGAAAGAAAAACGGAAGCATGGTGAGCACCATCATCAGAGCGGCGGTGCTGGTGCCCAGGCTGCCCCGGAGGAAAAAGAACAGCGGAACGCCGATGAGCGCGCCGCCGCCAAAGCAGATCAGTTGCCGCTTCGTCAGGTTGAAAGCGACCTTCGTTTTTACTTTTGTCAGGTCCTTGGGGACCGGAACATAGGCCATAAAATCACCCTTTCCATTGGTCAATGGGCATTGAATACGGAACGGGCCATGCTGCCCGTCTTAAAGAGCGTGAAGCACAGCAGCACCGTGTAGCCCATGCACGTCCAGATGGCATAGCTCACATCACCGTCCAGGGCAATGTTCTGCACCAATACCGCGTAGATGGCAACACATACAATGATAAGGAACGCTTGGAAGCCCAGGGCAAACAGGCTGCGCAGGTAGTTTTGACCCATCTGGCCCCACTCGTGGTTCATCATAGTTGCCATGGGGACAGGGGCCAAAGATGTGACCAAATATATCTCAATCATTCTCCCGAATGTAATAATGAAAATGCAGATCACCAGCGCCCACATGGTCATGCCCACAAAGAGGGATTGGAACCACAGGCCGAACAGCGGCCCCAGGTCCATCTCCATCAGCCGGGCCTCCAGGTCTGCGGTCACGCTGGATATGTCGATGGCGGCGTCTCCTATAATAACGCCGGAGGCGTTATTCACCACACCCTGCGCCAAGTCAAAGACCCCCATCACAATGTCCCAGGTGTTGGTGACGATGAGGATTGCGCAGGCGGATTTGAAAATCCACTTGAAGAACACCGCGCTTTCAATGTCGTGAAAGTTATTCTTATCTACAATGAGCTGGATCAGCTCCAGCGTCATCACAAAGGCCAGAATCACCCCGGCTATGGGCACCATGACCGTCTCCGAAAGGTTCTGGATCATGCTGAAAATATCGCCGTTCCACGCCTGGGGGGTAAGTCCGACCTGCTCGGAGACCTCACCGACCTTCTGGTTGACCGCATCGAACATGCCGGTCAGGTTGCCCATAATGCCGCCGACCAGAATTTCTTTCAGCCAGTCAGTGAGGACCTGTATGATAAAATCCAAGGGTAGGCACCTCCTCTCAGGCTGTTAGGATAGAGGGGGCCACGTCCGGTTTTCTGAACCGGACGCGGCCACATCACTCCTTTATCCAAACAAGCCTGAAAGCAGGGGCACCAGCACCATGCCGACGATCCCGACGCCCGCGCCCGCCATGAGCTGCTTCATTCCCTGGCTTTTCGCGCCGGGATTATCATTTCCATAACCTTCCAGTAGGTTAATCACGCCCCACACACCAAGGCCAGCGCCTAGGGCAATCACCAAGGTCTGTAATACTTCAATCGCGCTGTTGAAAAAATCCATATAGTACCTCCGAAAATTCAAAAGATTTTTAGAAGGTACACACTTTCCTCTTTCTGATTGGATGGGCCGCCAGTCCTATGCGGTGGCGGATTCCTCGTCCGATAGATCTATCTCATACACGTCGTAGACCTCCTCAGTTTTGGGGTTCAGCCGGACGGACAGGAAACGCTCTATGTCAAAGGCGTTTCGCTTGTCACTGTCCGACAGATACTTGTAGTTGGGGTGCTTCGTGATGTCGTACTTATCCGACAGGAAGGGCCGGACGCCGCGCAGTTGGAGAATACACTTGCCGCCGTCCAGGACCGCCAGCTCGTCCACGCTGGCAAGCTCCTTGCCCAGCTTCTGATAATTCAGGGAGTGGGAGGTCTCCCGGCCCCTGCTTTCGCCGGTATTGTAGGTGTCTATGGTCTCCTTGCCCAGCGCGGCGGACAGCTCCTTGAGGGTGGTGGGTTCCGAACCGCCCAAAAACAGCCGGGCGTCCATATTTCCCACAATCGTGTCCGCATGGTCCCGGTACAGGGCTTTAAGCTGAGACTGCGCCTGGAGGACCAGACATGCCGATACCTCCCTACTTCGGATTGTCGCGACCAGTTTCTCAAGCCGGGGAATTTGCCCGATGTTCGCGGCCTCGTCAATGAGGCAGCGGACATGGATGGGCAGCCGTCCGCCGTACACATCGTCCGCCTTCTCACACAGCAGGTTGAATAGCTGGGTATAGGCCATGCTGATTAAAAAGTTAAACGTGTCGTCCGTGTCGCTCATAATGAAAAACAGGGCGGTCTTGCGGTCTCCCAGGGTGTCCAGCTCCAGCTCGTCATAGGCGGTCAGCTCCCGCAGCTCGCCGATGTCAAATGGGGCCAGCCGTGCGCCGCAGCTCACCAGTATGCTCTTGGCAGTTTTGCCCGCCGCCAGCTTATATTTGGCATACTGCCGCACGGCAAAGTGGCCGGGGTCCCGTTCTTTCAGCTCGTCAAACATCAGATCAACGGCGTTCTTAAATTCCTCGTCGTCCTCCCGGACCTCCATGGCGTTTATCATCTCCAGCAGCGTGGAGAAGTTCTGCTCCTCCTCCGGGGCCTCGTAGTGGATATAGCCGATGAGCGCCGTATAAAGCAGCGTCTCGGCCTTCAGCCAGAAATCGTCCCCGGACTTTCCGCCCTCGCCCTTGGTGTTGACAATGAGGCAGTTCACCAGCTTCAAAATGTCCTTCTCACTGTGGATATACGAAAACGGGTTATAGTGGTGGGACTTCTTGAAGTTGATGGTGTTCATGATCTTGATGCGGTAGCCCTTGCGCCGCAGCATTTTCCCGCACTCAACGACGATACTGCCCTTGGGGTCTGTGACCACGAACGAACAGGGGTAGGTCTCGCTGTCACATTGCATCAGGTTCGGCTTGAGCCAGAAGCGGGTCTTACCGCTGCCGCTCCCACCGATGATAAGGAAATTCTTATTCCGGGCCGTCTTGGGGTCCTTGGGGCGGTTGTTCATGGTGATCTGCTCGGTTTGCGTCAGAATGGCGTTATTCTCGAAAACCGGGTCCACAAAGGGCTGGATGTCCTTGGCTGTGCCCCATCGTGCGCTGCCATACTCTGTACCGTGGCGGTATTTCTTGGCGTTTTTACCTTTGAGGTAGACAGCCAGCCGCAGGGTCGCCCCACAGCACAGGCCCACCAACAGGTCGGAGGGGTGAAAGCTGGGGGCGGCGGACTGAAACGCGGCGGCAAAGCCGTCCATCAGGTGCAGCACCTTGTCCGCAAACTCTGTCCCGGACGAAAGCCGCCATGCCTGCCCCAGCTTGGTGGCATAGAGGCCCACGAACAGGTACGGGAGATTGGGGAGGACATATTTTTTCAAGTTGACCTGTCTCACCGTTCCAGCACCTTCTTTCGCACCTTCTCCACGGTGTTCCGGGCCATATCCTTATACTGCTCCAGCCGTTCCAGCACAGAGGGCCGGGTCTCCCGGCGCAGCTTCCGCCCCATGTACTCCTGAAAGGCGGCGGTGATGGCGTCGGCGTCGCGGCCCTTGAAGAAGATCAGGTACTTGGGCGGCGATGTGCTCCGGTCCTTCTTGACCGCATAATCTACGCCGTACTTCCGGGCGATCCGCTCAAACTGACGGATCTCCTTGTCCTGAATGTCGATGTTGGCAACCCCTTGATTTTGCTGTGTGAGCTGCTTCACTGTCTGCTTGCCCCGGTGGACCACCTGCGTCTCCCGCTTCCGCCGCTTTTCCACCTTGACCTCCTTGCGGTGGGCCATGTACTTGGTGATCGCCGCTTTCAGCAGACGCCCGGTAAACTTGGTGCCGCTAACGACCAGCGTCAGGGTCTTGTTTTCCACGTCCTCCTGCATCTACTCACCTCACCTTCGCAGGAGTGGGGCGGCCCCAGAGGGACCGCCCCAGGTGGAACGCTTATCTCACTTCATGCCAGGTCTCGTCCTCCGCGCCGGTGACGATGGTGTGGCCGTTGGCGGCCTCCATCAGATCGTAGTAAGCCCAGTAATGGGGGTTCTGGAGGTCGCGGAAGGTAGTCAGCTCGTCCTCATTGTGCCGGATAAACCGCTCGTCCGCCGTGCGGCCCAGCATCCGGTTGACAATGGCTGCAACCTCGGCGCGGGTGATCTGGTCCCCGCCGTGGAACAGGCCGTCCGCATAACCCACAATCCAACCATTCCGGGTGGCCTCCTGAATGTAGTCCGCTGCCCAATGGGAACCGGGTACATCGGGGAAGCTGCCCCGCTTGCTGTCGTAGGTCTCCAGCTCCATCCACTCATCCAGCCGGACGCTCATCGCCACAAACTGCTCACGGGTGATGGTGGCCTCGGCATGGAACAGGCCGTCCGGGTAGCCAACTACTACGCCCAGCTTTTCCAGATAGGCCACATAGTCCGCGTACCACGCATCCCGGCGCACGTCCGGGAACCGGCTGCGCCGCAGGCCCTCCAGCTCGTCCCCCCGCGCTTCGGAGAGGACGCGGGCAAATACGGCGGCCGCCTCGCCCCGCGTCATATTACGGTCCGGGCCGATGGTGCCGTCCCCATAGCCCACAAGGTAGGCAAAGTGATAGGCGGCGGGGAGCGTTACCTTGCCGTCCTTGCCGGTCTCACCGGCGGCGGTGGTGCCGTCTCCATCCTCCACGGTGACAGAGACACCGGGCTTGGCCTCGCCCTTGTTGTCCGTGACAGTGACGGTTACAGGGCCGTCCTCGTCAAAGGTAAAATCGTCCGGCAGGGTGACGGAAACCGCGCCGTCCTTGTCCACAGTGATCTCCGCGTCCTCCACCGGCTTCCCATCCTGGTCGGCCACATCCACATTGACGGTGTTGGACTTGTCCTCGTCCCCGGTGTCCGTGCCGATGATCTCACCGGCAGAGCCGGAGGCGTCGGGGACTGTGATCTGCCCCTTCTTGTCGGTGTCCCTGGCCGCATGGTTGCGCTGCTCGTCGGAGACCTCCACATTCAGACCCGTGGCGGGCTTGGCGGTGGGCAGGAGGACCGTCACCACGGTCTGGTCGTTGCCGTCCAGCAGGCGGCCGTCCGGCAGCAGCACAGTAAAGGCATCCTTTTCGCCGTCCTCACCAGCCAGCAGCGTCACCAGCGCACCCTTTACCGGCTTTTCCGCCGTATCAGTGACGATTACAGTGTACTGGCCCACCACAGCGGTGCCGGTATCATCGGTGTAGGCGCTGTCGGCGGCGGGGACGGTCAGCTCGCCGTCCTTGTTGGTCTGCCCCTGGGCTGTGCCGCCCAGGTCGCTCTTGACAATTACGGTGACATCCTTCTGCGGGGCGGTCTCCTGGTCGGTGACGGTCACAGTGACGCGGTGGCGGCTGTCCATGTCCTGACCCTTGGGCAGAGAGACGGTGATATTCCCGGTCCTGCCCACGCTTACCGCAGCGTCCACAATGGGCCGTTCGGTCTCGGTGCGCTCCACCTGGACGGTCAGCGTCCAGCGGTTGCCGTCCGCGTCCTCATAGCCCGCCGTGGCGTTGCCGTCATCATTGGTAGTCCCGGAAGAACCGGGGACCGTGAGCTGGCCCGCCTTGTTCGTCTTGCCGCCGCAGTAGTTGGCGTTCTTGTCCGTAACAGAGACCGCCAGCCCCTCTACGGGGGTCTCCGGTTCCGCCAGCAGAACAGTGATGGTAGTCTGGTCGGCATAGTCCAGCAGGCGGCGGTCCGGCAGGCGGATGGACAGGTGCTCCTCGCCGTCCAGCTCTACCGCCGCGCCGGAGACTGGGGCCTTGTTGTCGGTGTCGGTGACGATCACCAGATAGCGGCCCACCACGGCCTCGCCGTGCTCGTCCGCGGTGCTGGAGACGTACAGCTTTTCCAGTTCCTCCGTCTCCAGCACCTCGCCGCAGACCGTACACTCCTTATGGCGGCTGCCCGCGCTGTCCTGGTCCGGCTCCTTGTCCACGATCCACTCACCGGGCTTATGGCCCGTGGGGTCGGTGTAGGCCCCGTCGTAGGTATCGCCGCAGCGGGAACAGGTGAAGGTGGTAAAGCCCATGGCCGTGCAGGTGGGGGCAGTCATGTCCTCCTGATAGTCATGGCCCAGAGCGTTTTCAATCACAGCGCCGCACTTGGTACAGAGCTGGGGGGTGGTGCAGGTGGCGGCGTCGCCGGGAATATGGCCCGCAGCCGCGTCTCCTTCCAGGCGGGTCGCGTCGCAGCGGGTGCAGGTATATTCCATGATGCCCTCGCCGGTACAGGTGGCGCCGGTAACAAGCGTACCCTCGTCCCAGCTATGGCCCAGCGGCTCCGTGTAGTCCGTCACAAAAGTGGAACCGCAGCCAGCACAGGTGTGGATGGTCTTGCCCCCGGTCTCGCAGCCTGCCGGGATGGTTTTGGCGGCATAGTTGTGGGACAGCGCCGGAGTAAGGTCGGTGATGTGCCGGTCTCCGCAGACCGCGCACTCGTTCAGGGTGTAGCCGGGGCTGGTGCAGGTGGCCGGGAGCACCTGCGTCTCATACTCATGCTCCGTCTGCGGGATGGTGCTCTCCTTGACGTTACCGCACCGCTCACAGATATCCATGGTCTTGCCCGGCGTCTCGCAGGTGGCCTCGCGGACCACTACGCTCTGATAGGCGTGGCCCAGGGAATCCTTGTAGTTGGCCTTGGCCATCTTGCCGCACTCGGTACACATCAGGCGGTCATAGCCCAGGGCCATACAGGTGGGGGCCACGGTATCATGGCAGACAAAGTGATGCTCACAGTCCTGATTGCAGCAATCCCCATCACAATCCGGGTCCTGGCAGTCGCAATCCGGGTCCCCACAGCCACAGCCGCAGGACCCGTCTGCCGTGGCGGTCAGGTGGACATAGGCCACGCCGTCCTCCACCATGTCGGTGTCTGCGTAGGTGTAGGTGATCTTGTAATAGACAGTGTAGTTGCCCGCCTCCGTGTAGTTGGGAGCGGAGGTCAGGGTGCAGGCGTCGGCGCTGTGCCCGTACCGGATGGCGGTGGTCACGCCCGCCTCGGAGAGATCGGAGACGGTAACAGTGTGGGGTGCGCCGTCCGCCACGCCGTAGTAGTCCGCCACAACCGTCTTGGCGGCGGTGTAGGATGTCTTGGCATAGCCGCAGTCGGTACAGGCGTCCATTTCCACAAACCGCTGATGGGCCAGCTCCGGGCGGATGCTGGTCTCCATGTGGTGGCGCTCCAGCGTGGCGTCCTCCGTGTGGTAGGTGCCGTAACAGAAGCCGCAATACTGGCCGCCCGTGGTGATAACACGGTGGTACTCCCGGTCTACCTGTTCAACCTCGATGCTCTCCGGCAGGTCCTCAAAGAAGTTAGCGGCACAGTCATACAGCCAGTAGACGTTTTTACCGTAGCCGTACTCGGTTTTCGCCATATTGCTGTTGATGGTCCCACAGGTCTCACAGACCGCCTTGGTCCAGTGGTAGCCGGTATAATAAGCGTCCTTGCCGGGGGTGCCGTCATTGACGTTGCCCTTGCCGTCTCCGTCGATGGTTGTGCCGTCCGAGTATTTCACGTCCCGGTTCATGGCCGTCTCACCGTCCCTGGTGTACTCCGGGGTCCGGTAGGCCAGGAACGAGGTCTGCTGCTTGCACTCGCGGCATTGGAAAGTCTCATGGGTGATAACGGCGTTGGCGTCCAGCTCATTGGTGCGGTTATTGGCCTCCTGCCAGTGTTCCGCAGGGTCGTGATAGCTGTTCTGCTGGGCGGCGGAGGCCGCAGGCACCAGGGAGACCAGCATCACGACGGCAAGGAAGCCCGCCAGCAAAGAGCGGGAACGGTGGTATTTCGTGTGCATGTTCATTACCCTCCTTCGTGTGTAGATTGGTTTGGGACAGAGCGGGCCGGTGCGCTAAGGCGGGACCCGCAGCCGCCGCAGCAAGCGGCGGTGGGTCAATGGCTCCGCCCCTGTCCCTTGACGGTGAGAATCCCGTCCAGCGTGGTGGCGGTGATCCGCAGGCGCTCGGCGGTGGCGATGTCGTTTTTCACCGTCTCGTCCACCTTGCCGCCGCAGACCACCAGCACACGGGCGCGCCGGAGGTAGTCGCGGGCCATGTCGATGCCGTCCTTGTGCTCCTGGGGGATGCCGTCCTCCAGGAACAGCGGCAGGAACAACAGGGGGCAGACCGGGGAAAAGCCCGCGTCGTACACCTGACGGCACCAACGGGCCGCGTTCTCGGTGTTCTCATACTCGTTCTCGCCCCAGGGGGCGGTGATATAGGCCAGAGGTCGTTTCATGGCAAATCCTTTCTCCCGGCCGTTCCGGGCATGAAATAAGGCGGCCTGTTCAGCCGCCGTAGTCGTGGTGAAGATCGTGGTTGACCAGCATGGTGTAGTGATTGTCCGTGGAGCTGGGGGCATTGAACAGAGCGGCCAGCAGATAGGCCCTGGTGTTCCAGACGCGGGTGGTGTTGATGCTGATGCCCTCCAGCACCTTCTCGATGTGGCTGGAGTTGATCTGCTCGAACCGCTCCTGCACAAAGGCGGTGGGGTACTCCGCGTCCCGCCCGATCTTGATGGTGGGGCTGCGGGTCATAGCCACCTCCAGCATCAGCTCCACAAACTCGTCCACCTGGGTCCGATTGACCGGAGTGCAAATCAGGTCATATTCGATCTGTTCCCGAATTTCCTCTCGCTTCTCATACACGTCCTTCATTCCTTCCAGCTCAGGCGCGGAAAGAACGAATGAATGAGTATTTGATAGATGCGTATTTGATTTTTGAGTATTTGATCTCTTAGTATTTAATTCTGCGGGCTTTTCCGTAGATGGTTCCACCATATCCGGCTCCACCAGATACGGGAAAGCCGTATCTGGTGCGCCCGTATCTGGCGGGGTCGTATCTGGTCCTGCTTCCTCTGGCGGTTCCTCCGCAGCGGGGCGGGGCTTCTCGTAGATGGTGTACTCGGTATCACAGATGCGCCCACCGGGGCCGCGAAGCTGGCGGCGGACGATGTAGCCCGCCTTTTCCAGCTCCCGCAGCGCCCCGCCGATGGCGTCCACGCCCTCCTTGCAGATGGCCGCGAGGCCCCGTGTGGTGTAGTTCCACTCGTCCGGCAGGGAGAGCATCATGGACAGCAGCCCCTTGGCTTTCAAACTCAGGGCCGTGTCCTTCAGGTGGTGGTTGCTCATTACGGTATAGTCCCGCGTCCGTTCTATGCGGAAAACTGCCATGTTCTTTCACTTCCTATGTAGCGTCGTTAGGAGCGTTAGGCTGGATGGGGGCGGTCTGCCCGTCCTCGCGGGCAAACCGTTCCTCCAGCCGTGCCACACTCCAGTTTTGTTTGAATTGTCCCAGCGGACCGGGACCGAACTGTGCCCGCGCACGGTTGTCCAGGTCCAGCAGCCGCGCCCACAGCTCTGGGTGGTGATGGCGCAGGTTCCGCAGCTCCCCGATCCGCTGGAAGGGGCAGCACCAGCAGGAGGCGCGGCGGTAGATACGGTACAGGCCGCCGAAGTCAAAGCCCCGGTCATAGCAGATTTGCAGCGCCTGGTTCTCGGTGATGCCCCAGTCTACCAGAGGGTAGTGAAGGTCCTTGCAGCGATGGGCCTCGTCTGCCGCGATGCCTACATACTGTTGAAGCTGATGCGCCCCCTTGAGCCGGTTGACCTCCTTGTTGATAAGGTGGGTTTTGAGCTGGCCGGTACACCAGCGGACCCGGATACCCGGCCAGCCGTTGCCGTAGGGCGGGATGCCCAGCCGCGCACGGTTTTCCAGGCAGGACGGTTTCTGCTTGGGTTCCTCGAACATCATGTACTCGAAACTCTTTGGAGAACGCAGGGCGGTGATGTGCAGGCCGCGCTCTCGGAACAGGTGCTCGTCCACCTTGGCGATATGCCCGTACATCTCTGGGAACTCCATGCCGGTATCTGCCCACAGAACCGCGTCAATGGGCATACCGCGCTCGATCATCAGCAGAAGAAGGCAGGTGGAATCCTTGCCCCCGCTCAGGCTGACGGCGTGAAAATCCTTTTGGGGTGTGATAAGAGCGCCCATTCAGGGCACGTCTCTCTTGCTGGCCTCCTTCTCTTTCTTACAGCTCGTAGACCGGCTGCTCACACTCGAAGCAGGGGCCGCACAGCTCGTCCAGTGTGTCCGACAGGTCCTCCAGGTCCAGGCACATCTCACTCTGCGCCGGGTCCCCCTTGATGGTGCGGTACTCGGTGACGTACTCGCCGCCTTCATATTCCACGCGCACACAGGCCACACAGACAAGGCTCATGTCCTCCAGCAGCCACAGCTCCAGCGTCCGGGTGGTGACAGCGATCTCCATCGTGCTCTGGTCGTCCTCCTCATACAGAAGGGTGGCCTTTTGTCCGAACAGCTCCGGCCCGCGATAGTTGAAGGACTTCTCCTGCGTCCCCTGGGTGGTATAGGCATAGACAGTCCTAGCGTTGTTCCGCGCCGCTTGCAGCAGGGCCGAGAAGTCGAGTTTGTCCAGATGTTCCTCGGCCTCCTGCATGGTGTAGCCGTCCTCTCCCATACGAGAGCAGAACAGGCCGGTAATGGCGTAACGCAATCCTTCCTGAGAGTACATGCAAATTCCTCCTATCAGTGATGTCTTTTCTTTTTGGGCCGGATGATATGGCCCTCTATTACCAGCGCGTGACTGATGATATGGATTTCGCCCAGCTCCTGGCTTTGGAGGGCGCGCTGATAGCCCCGTTCATTCAGAAACAGGCGGGCCGTCTCTCCGCGCAGGGCGATAAGGTTATCGTCTTTCAGGACTTCAAACTCGATCATGTGGCGGGTATCATCCCGAAACCGCTCTACGGCCAGCAGGTCATGTCCCCGGATGGTGAACTGTGTCATACACGCGCCCTCCGCGCCCGAATGTCCAGCACAGGCAGTCCATACCGGGCGACAAGGGTGGCGTTGACGATCATGCGAAACGCCTCCGCGTCCACAATATCCGGGTCTGCAAGGTCCATCGCCACAGGGCTGCCCGCGCCATGGTATAGCCCTTTTGCCGCAGAGAAAAGCGCGTAGTCATGGGGAGAGATACCGCCCAGCACCGTATAGGCAGGCTCGAAGCCCTGCCGGTAAAAGCAGTTGGCGGTACGCTTCCACAGCTCCGCGCTGGAGGTCAGCAGGAACAGGGCGGCATAAAAGGCCGGGGTGTCCCTGCGCCGGTAGTAGCCCAGGCGGGCCTTGGCGTACTCCATGCGCTCCTGGTGCCGCTCGTCTTTCCACAGGCTTCCAGGAAAACAGGTGATTAAAACGCGCAGGCGCGGTGCAAGCAGCCGGTGCCGGGGCATGGTCCCCATCACCGCCTCCTGATACCCCACCACTCCGGCCTCGATCCGTTCAGCCAGCCATGGGCAAGCAGAGAGCGTACAGCCCTGGTCTTTGCGGTATTCCGTGCAGAGCGGGCAGGCAACGTATTCCGGCTTATATCGAAATGTGCTGATAAACATAGTGACCTCCTGATTTTGGGCGCAAAAAAACCGGACCGCAAATGCGTCCGGCAGTTCGTCCGTATATGATTACAATTCGTGGTTTCGCTGGCGCTTTTTCTGCCATGCCTCCAGCAGCTTGATGATGGTCTCCTGCATCCGTTTGGGGGTGTAGGAACGGGGAAAGTATTTGCGGATCGCGTCCGTGGAGAATGTCAGCTTTTCCGTCTCGGCCTTTTTCTCCTTGGATAACACATCCCGCATGGTCTCCAGCGAGAGGGTTCCTTCCTTGCTGGCTTTTTTCAGCCGCTGGGCCTGAGAGAGCGACGGTGTATTCTGCGAATACTCCATGGCGTCCAGCAACAGCATCTGCTCGTCTTTGGTGAGGGCGGCAATCTGATAGGCGATGGACAGGCCGATTTCCTGAGCGTCTACCTTGTCCATAAGCTCCTGCCGCAGTTCCGTGAGCTGGATATAATTGCGCAGGGTGTCCCCGCTGATACCCAGGGATTTTCCAATCTCATCGTCGCTGCGGAAATTCGCCGAAATTTTCGGCGAATTTTTTGCAGGCCGTCCAGCCCGCTTTTTATCCGCCTCCAAATACATACGGTAGGCCCAGGCGCGTTCACTGGGCAGGACATTCTCCCGCTGCACATTGCCGTCTACCATCTCGGCCACAGCCTCCTCGTCGCTCAGATCACGGATAATGACCGGCATATCCGGGCGCTCTGCCAGCTCACTGGCCCGATACCGTCGATGGCCATCTATGATTTCATAACCTCCCTCCGGGTCCGGGCGAACAAGCGCGGGCTGACGTACACCACGCGCCTTTATACGGGCAATAAGCCGGACCATAGACGGGTCCTCATCCCGCACTAAATAGGGCTGGTTACGCGGCATAATGCCGTTCAATGCGGAATACCCTTTGAATAGGTGTAGTTCGTTTAATCTTAGTCGGATGATTTTTTCCTCAGCAGGTCTATTCGATATAGCGCCATCAGTCAATTAAACCACCTTCTTCCCAATAAAAAAGAGCACTTCCAAATGAACGGAAGTGCTCTCTGGTTCAAATATAAAGAGGGACTTGCAATGCAAGTCCCTCTTTGTGATTTTAGATATAAACGTCTACGAACAAATCGCCAGTCCACTGACTTTGACGGGTTAAAGAAAATCCGTTCACTTTTCGAAAGCGTTTTGCCTCTTCAAAGCCTATTTTCAGTGAAAATACGAATATTTTAGTTCGCTCTGGGATGTTTGATAGCGGCCTGGGCGGCAGCCAGACGGGCGATAGGCACGCGGTAGGGGGAGCAGGACACGTAGTTCAGGCCAACCTTGTGGCAGAACTCCACGGAGGTGGGGTCGCCGCCGTGCTCGCCGCAGATACCCAGGTGGATGTCGGGGCGGGTCTCCTTGCCCAGCTTGGCGGCCATGGCCACCAGCTTGCCCACGCCGTTCTGATCCAGGTGGGCGAAGGGATCGGACTCATAGATCTTCTTGTCGTAGTAGTAGCTCAGGAACTTGCCGGCGTCGTCGCGGGAGAAGCCGAAGGTCATCTGGGTCAGGTCGTTGGTGCCGAAGGAGAAGAACTCGGCCTCCTTGGCGATCTCGTCGGCGGTCAGGGCGGCGCGGGGGATCTCGATCATGGTGCCGACCTCATACTTCATGTCGATGCCGGCGTCCTTGATGATCTTGTCGGCGGTGGCGACCACCACGTCCTTGACGTACTTGAGCTCCTTGACCTCGCCCACCAGGGGGATCATGATCTCGGGCACCATCTTCCAGTCGGGGTGCTTCTTCTGGACGTCGATGGCGGCGTTGATGACGGCGGTGGTCTGCATCTCGGCGATCTCCGGGTAGGAGACGGCCAGACGGCAGCCGCGGTGGCCCATCATGGGGTTAAACTCGTGCAGGGAGGCGATAACCTCGTGCAGGCGCTCTACGGTGACGCCGATCTCGCCGGCGATCTCCTTGATGTCCTCCTCCTTGGTGGGCAGGAACTCGTGCAGCGGGGGATCCAGGAAGCGAATGACAACCGGGCAGCCCTCCATGGCCTCGTACAGGCCCTCGAAGTCGCCCTGCTGGTAGGGCATGATCTTGGCCAGTGCCTTCTTGCGGTCCTCGGTGTTGTCGGCGACGATCATCTCGCGCATGGCCTTGATGCGCTCGCCCTCAAAGAACATATGCTCGGTGCGGCACAGGCCAATGCCCTGGGCGCCGAAAGCGCGGCCCTGGGCGGCGTCGCGGGGGGTGTCGGCGTTGGTGTAGACCATGAGCTGGCGGTACTTGTCCGCCCAGCCCATCAGGCGGCCGAAGTAGCCGGAGCCGGGGTCGGCGGGCACGGTGGCCACGGCCTCGCCGTAAATGTTGCCGGTGGAGCCGTCCAGGGAGATCCAGTCGCCCTCGTGGTACTCCTTGCCGGCCAGGGTGAACTTCTTGTTCTCATAGTCCACCACGATGTCGCCGCAGCCGGACACGCAGCAGGTGCCCATGCCGCGGGCCACCACGGCGGCGTGAGAGGTCATGCCGCCGCGGACGGTCAGGATGCCCTGGGAGACCTGCATGCCCTCGATGTCCTCGGGAGAGGTCTCCAGGCGGACCAGGATGACCTTCTCGCCCCGCTCGTGCCACTCCTTGGCCTCCTCGGCGGTGAACACCACGCGGCCGCAGGCGGCACCGGGGGAGGCGGCCAGGCCCTTGCCAACGACCTGGGCCTTCTTCAGGGCCTCGGCGTCAAAGGTGGGGTGCAGCAGGGCGTCGAGCTGCTTGGGATCGACGCGGCACACAGCCTCCTTCTCGTCGATCATACCCTCGTCCACCAGATCCACGGCCACCTTCAGGGCGGCGGCGGCGGTGCGCTTGCCGTTGCGGGTCTGCAGCATATAGAGCTTGCCATTCTCGATGGTGAACTCCATGTCCTGCATGTCCTTGTAGTGCTTCTCCAGGCGGTCGGCGATGGCGGCGAACTGCTCGTACACCGCGGGCATCTCCTCATGCAGCTTGGAGATGGGGGAAGGGGTGCGCACGCCGGCCACCACGTCCTCGCCCTGGGCGTTGATCAGGTACTCGCCGAACAGGGCCTTCTCGCCGGTGGCGGGGTTGCGGGTGAAGGCCACGCCGGTGCCGGAGTTGTCGCCGGAGTTGCCGAACACCATGGACTGGACGTTGACGGCGGTGCCCCAGTCGTAGGGGATCTCGTTCATGCGGCGGTAGACGTTGGCGCGGGGGTTGTCCCAGGAGCGGAACACGGCCTTGACGGCCTCCATGAGCTGGACCTTGGGATCCTGGGGGAAGTCCTCGCCCTTCTCCTTCTTGTAGAACTCCTTGAACAGAACCACCAGGTTCTTCATGTCCTCGGTATCCAGCTCCACGTCCTGCTTGACGCCCTTCTTGGCCTTGACGTCGTCGATAATCTCCTCAAAGCGCTTCTTGCTCAGCTCCATCACCACGTCGGAGAACATCTGGATGAACCGGCGGTAGGAGTCGTAGGCGAAGCGGGGGTTGTTGGTGAACTTGGCCAGGCCCTCCACCACGGTGTCGTTGAGGCCCAGGTTGAGGATGGTGTCCATCATGCCGGGCATGGAGGCGCGGGCGCCGGAGCGCACGGAAACCAGCAGGGGGTTCTCGGGATCGGCGAACTTCTTGCCACAGATGGCCTCCATCTTGCCCAGGTACTCGTAGATCTGGGCCTGGATGTCCGCGTTGATCTGGCGGCCGTCGTTATAATACTGGGTGCAGGCCTCGGTGGTGACGGTGAAGCCCTGGGGCACGGGCATACCCAGATTGGTCATCTCAGCCAGGTTGGCGCCCTTGCCGCCCAGCAGCTCCCGCATGGAGCCGTTGCCCTCTGAGAACAAATAGACATACTTATGCGTGTTGGCCATTTGTCATTCCTCCTAGATTTACGTTGCACTACTATACTCAAATACAGTAACCGGAGACATTATACCATTTTGCCAAAAGATTGCAAGAGATACCCGTCGGTTTTCTTTCTCTTTTGCTCAATTTTCGCCACTTTGGGCGCACGGAAGTGCCAACTGGCTTCATTTTGCTCCAGCCGTCCCCGCCCCGACCGGCCGCGCATAAAAAATGCCCGCAGAAGCGGACATCGTGTTTTTAAATGTCTACATTATCAAACATGTGGATGTTTAGTAAATATATCATTTTTGCAGGAAAATTGCAACAGGCTATTAATATATTTTACAAATTTATTTCCTAAATCTTCCTATCGCAAAATGTTGTATCCTCGTTTAAAAAGGTAGACATTTACAAAAAGGAGGATACACCATGAGACATCAAAAAAAACGGTGGTTTGCCGCATTATTATCCTTATGTATGTTACTATCTATTCTCCCTTCAACTTCTCTAGCTTTTAGTGAAAGCGAAGAGACCTGGAGTGGGAACAGGAGGAATCAGACCATTGATGGCGGAACCCATACAATTACGCTTAGTAATCTTACTATTGACTCACCGGGCGTTGAGAAATCTGCTATTGATATAACTGGTAACGCAGATGTCACCTTTATATTGGAGGGCAACAACACTCTCAGAGGTTACCGGAATCATCCTGCCATCTGGGTGGAGTCCGGTTCCTCCGTTACCTTTGAAGGAAACGGATTACTCGAGGCCTCCGCCGGGGGGGCATCCATCGGTTTGGGGGCGGCCGGAATCGGCGGTGGATATGGCGCCAGCAGTAATTTTGGCAATATCACCATCAACGGTGGTACCATCATTGCCCGAGGCTCCGGAGGCGGCGCGGGCATCGGCGGCGGCTACGAGGTCGGCAGCGGGACTGTAACCGGCAATGTTACCATCAACGGCGGATACGTCACGGCCATCGGTGGGTCAAGCGGCAGTACCGGCGGCGCGGGCATCGGCTCCGGTGAGAACGCAAACTATAGCGGAACCGTCACCATCAACGGCGGTGTGGTATACGCCGAGGGCGGTGCGGACTCCACCAGCATCGGCAGCGGCAACCGTGCTATCGGTACAAGCGACAACGGAGCCTTCACCACCGGCACGGGCGGAAACGCCGTCATCGTGGCCCCGGACGGCATTGGGGACCCCTCCGGCTTCGCTGACTGGGACGGTATTTTTATCAGCTATGAGGGCAGTAATACGAGCGCGACGGTGGGTGAGGACGGTACGGTTCACCTGAATGACACAGAGGCCAATATCCAGGTCTGGGGTGAACCGGTGATTGACTATCCGCTTGTGGTGGAAAGCGGCACCGAGCTGCGGGTCGTCCAGAATGACCGAAACTACGCCTACGCCACTCTGGAAACCGGCCAGGACGGCAAACTGACCAATAACGGCACCGTCACCGTAGACGAGGGAAGCACCCTGATTCTGCGGGAAGGTCTTGACCAGACAGATGGCAGCGGTACACTGGAATGCACCGGCACCGTCAAACTGCCCCCGGAGGATAAGCTGATTGCCCTGTCCGGCGCGGAGGACCTGACCTACAACGGCACGGAGCAGAGCCCCGAGGTAAGCGTTACATTAAATCTGTGGGGCTATTCCCATACCTATGGGAATCCGGCGGACTATACCGTAACTTACACAGATGCCACAAACGCCGGAGAGACTGCCAAGGCCGTTGTTACCTCCACTGGTGCCGGCGACCTGCTGGCGGGCAGCGCCTCCAAGACCTTTGTCATTCAACCGGCCGCTTATAGCATTAACGTGTCCGACGGGAAGTGGACAGTGGCGCATGGTGAAACGCAGCTCCTGTCCAAGCTGCCCCCTGCCACCATTTCCATTGACCCGTCGATTCAAGATGACCTGACCGGCCTGAGGGCTGGGAACCTGACTTGGTATATGGATGGGCAACATTCGCAAGCGGTGACCGATACCTCTCTTCAGAATACATCCGCCGGCGAAGAGGTACCCCTCTATTGGGTTTTCAGCCACAGTGATTCCAATTTTGCGCCAGAGTCCAAGTCCGGGACACTGACCATCACGATTACCAATCTGCCCATTTATCCGGTTGTGATCCGGCAGGGAGATGAGGTTGTTACAAATGGTACCATCAACAAGACCTATGGGGATGAAAACTTCACTCTAACTGTCGAACTTCAAAAGGATGATAGCCCTATTTCTCCTGATAGTCTAGTTACCTTTACTAGCAACAATGAAGATGTGGTAACAGTAGCCCCGAGTGGTGAGGTTACCATCACCGGCAGCGGAACCGCTGTCATTACCGCCAGCGTGGCGGAAAAAGGCGGAGACGATGGCTATGCCGCCGCCAGCGGTACCGTCACCGTATCTGTGGCTCAAAAGCCGATTTCCGTGGATGACAGCACCGTGAAGCTGAACGGTCACTCCAGTCCGTATACGTGGCCCTATGATGGACATGCGTCGGTTACAGTCGATGCCGAACTGACCCAAGCTGACATTGTAGGCAGCGATGATGTGGATGTGACCGCCACCGGAACACTGAGCAATGCAAACGCCGGCAATCGGTCGGTCACCCTTTCTTACGAGCTGACCGGCGACCGGGCCATGCACTACGTTCTGCGTCCAGCCCAAGCAAGTAAGCCGGTGGTCGTTGCCAAAGCTGATCCCGGCCAGAATCAGATTTCTGCCAATCCCGGCGCCTTGACCATCGCCAACCGGGCAGCCAGGACGTATACCTATTCCCTCTCCCAGTTGACTGCTGGACTGGATGGCTTGGGAAACATCTCCTATAAGTTGGGTAATATTACAATAGCCAAAGAGGGATACTTTACCACTGACGCTGTCAAGGTAAATGCCGGTGTCCTGCGCCTGCCCGTCAACGCCGTGGAGTCTGATGAAGAAACAAAGGTTGCAGACATAGCAATTACAATTTCCAGCACCAACTACGAAGACTTCACCGGCACCGTTACGGTCAACAGCAAAAATCTCCATGTTCTGACCTATGATCCCAACGGCGGCAGCGGCGGCCCCGGAACGGAGCTGCTGGACACCCAGACCGGCTACACCTTGAAGCAGTCCCCCGCCCCCACTCACGATCAGCAGGACGGCGTGGATGTGTTGTTTATTGGATGGACAGCGGACACCACTGGAAACAAGATCTACACCGCCAGCGATACAGCGCCCACCACTGTTGCCAACGTAGACATCAACGGCGACACGACGGTTTACGCCGCCTGGGGCGTGGATACCAATGGCGACGGCGTGCCGGACGTGAACGAGACCGGCAAGTACACGCTGACCTACGCCGAAAACGAGCTGGAGAGCGGCACCTTGCAGGGGGTTCTGCCCACCGACAGCGGCACTTATGTCAAGGGCAATACGGTTGCCCTGGCCGATGGAAGCGGCCTCAGCCTCACCGGAACTACAACCAGCGACAAGGGAACGGCCCGTTTCGTGGGCTGGTCCAAGACACAGATTGACCGCATTCTCTCGCAGGGTGACACCATGCCCGCCGGTGTTGTGGAGCAGGTGACCTTCACCAACTCTGATATCACTGTTTACGCCGTCTGGGGCTGGGATACCAATGACGACGGCAAGCCCGACATCACTCAGAATCCCTCCATCACCTCCTCCGCGGGTGAGAACGGCTCCATCGCCCCGGAGGGCAAGGTCTATGTCCCGGCCGGGAACAGCCAGAAGTTTGATTTTACTCCGGACACCGGCTATGCCGTGGACCGGGTCACCATCGACGGCAATGCCTATGTGAACAACGGGGTCAACCTGCTGCCCGGCATGGACACCTGGGAAAAGTGGGAATCCTACACCTTCGCCGATGTCCGGGAAGATCACACCATTTCCGTGACCTTCGGTGAGGATACCAACAATAACAACGTCCCCGACGCCAACGAGGGCACCGTCACCCTGACCTATAACGCCAACGGCGGCGAGGGCTCGGCCCCTGCCGACCAGAGCGCCGACAAGTGGAGCACCGTCACCGTGGCGGAAAACACCTTCACCCGCTCCGGTTACAGCTTTGCCGGGTGGAACACCCAGGCGGACGGCAGCGGTGAGGATTATGCCGCCGGCGACGCCTTCCAGCTCACCGGCCAGGATGCCGTCCTCTATGCGCAGTGGAGCTATAACGGCGGCGGCAGCACCGGCACGGCCCGGTACACCATTGAGGCCAGCGCGGGCCATGGCGGCGGGATCAGCCCGGACGGCAGGGTGCGGGTGAGC
>PPYF01370202.1_pt1 | contig 91158 bp, 79 predicted proteins | sample 1559871 | NCBI WGS metagenome assembly PPYF01 (sample SAMN08240021, study PRJNA423297) | Human gut metagenome, whole genome shotgun sequencing project.
CAACAGCAACAGCTACAGCAACAGCAACAGCAAGAATCGTTAATTCACCCATTCTTGATGCGTAATGATAGACCGTTGCAGAAGCCAACAACACCAATGCCTTCTCTGGATCTACTAACAACGCCACCAGTAGAAGATGAGCCTGTTGATATGTTTGAGCTTGAGCGTATTGGTAAACTTATTGAAGCTCGTCTTAATGATTACCGCGTTAAAGCCAAGGTGGTTGGTATTTCACCGGGGCCTGTTATCACTCGTTTTGAACTTGAACTTGCACCAGGTGTAAAAGCTGCGCGTATATCAAATTTATCACGCGACTTAGCTCGTTCATTATCTGCTATTGCGGTACGTATTGTGGAAGTTATTCCGGGCAAACCTTATGTAGGGCTGGAGTTACCTAACAAAAAACGTCAAACCGTCTATATGCGTGAGTTGTTAGATAGCGATGCATTTCGTGATAGCCGTTCTCCATTGACTGTTGTTTTAGGTAAAGATATCGGCGGTCAGCCAGTTGTTGCCAATCTGGCTAAAATGCCTCACTTACTTGTTGCTGGTACAACAGGTTCAGGTAAATCTGTCGGTGTGAATGCGATGATTATCAGCATTCTTTATAAAGCGAAACCAGAAGATGTTCGCTTTATTATGATTGACCCTAAAATGCTTGAGCTTTCGGTTTATGAAGGTATTCCACATCTTCTAACAGAAGTTGTTACCGATATGAAAGATGCCGCAAGTGCTCTGCGTTGGAGTGTGGCTGAAATGGAACGCCGTTATAAACTGATGTCGGCATTGGGTGTGCGTAATCTTGCAGGTTATAACGAAAGAATTAAAGAAGCAGAAGCGATGGGACGCCCAATTCCAGATCCATTCTGGAAACCAACAGATAGTATGGCAACAGAAATGCCAACGTTGGAAAAAGAGCCTTATATCGTGGTTGTTGTTGATGAATTTGCTGATTTGATGATGACAGCAGGTAAGAAAGTCGAAGAATTGATTGCTCGTTTAGCACAAAAAGCGCGTGCTGCGGGTATTCACCTTGTGCTTGCAACGCAAAGACCTTCCGTTGATATCATCACTGGGTTAATTAAAGCCAATATTCCTAGCCGTATTGCGTTTACTGTATCGAGTAAAATCGACTCCCGAACTATCTTAGACCAAGGTGGTGCAGAATCATTATTAGGTATGGGGGATATGCTTTATGCACCTAATGGTTTTGTACCTGAGCGTGTTCATGGTGCTTTTGTGAGTGATGATGAAGTTCATGCAGTCGCAACCGACTGGAAAGCACGCGGTCGTCCTCAGTATATTGAAGCTATTACTAAATGCAGTGAAGAAGGTGAAGGTAATAGTGGTGGTGGATATGATGATGGTGAAGAGCTTGATCCGTTATTTGACCAAGCTGTAGAATTTGTGGTTGAAAAACAACGTGTTTCTATTTCTGGCGTGCAACGTCAATTTAGAATTGGCTATAATCGTGCAGCAAGAATTGTGGAACAAATGGAAATGCAAGGTATTGTCAGTGCACCAAATCACAACAATACGCGTGATGTCCTTTCGCCACCACCTTCAGATATGTAATATCTTGAAAACACAGTTATCAGCTAATGAGATAGCGTGATAATCTGCACAACATCATCAATAATTTATACGCCGACATTATGTCGGCGTTATCTCATGCCGAGGCTTGTAGAATGAAAAAAGTATTATTTGCAGTGTGTGCGATGACATTATTTAGTAGCCAAGCCGCTTGGGCTGATGCACGTCAGGATTTGCAACAACGATTAAATAAAGTAAATAGTTTTCAAGCAAACTTTAGTCAAACCGTGACCAGCAATGAAGGCTCACTTATCCAAAAAGGGGAAGGCAGTTTAAAAGTACAACGCCCTGATTTGTTTAATTGGCACATGACAGCACCGGATGAGAGCACATTGATCTCTGATGGTAAAACATTGTGGTTTTACAATCCTTTTGTCGAGCAAGTTACAGCAACTTGGCTGGAAAGTGCCACAACCAATACGCCTTTTATGCTGATCGCCCGTAATGACAGTAAAGAGTGGCAAAACTATGACGTGAAACAGTCTGGTGATCGTTTTGAGTTAACACCTAAAGTAGAAAATAACTTAAAACATTTTACGATAACTGTATTACCTAACGGACAAATTCAGCAATTTGCAGCTACAGAACAAGACGGTCAAGTAAGTAATTATCAATTGACTGCACAGACTGCCGCACCAATCGATGCATCCGCGTTTCGCTTTACTCCTCCTGCGGGTGTGACTGTGGATGACCAACGTCAGTGAGGATATTTTGAGTAATTTATCACTCGATTTTTCACGCAATGAGTTCCAACCTTTAGCCGCAAGAATGCGACCTGAAACGTTGGAACAATATATCGGACAAACTCATTTACTTGCCGAAGGTAAACCATTACCTCGAGCGATTAAAGCGGGTCAATTGCATTCCATGATCTTATGGGGACCTCCTGGTACGGGTAAAACCACCCTTGCTGAGATCATTGGCCGCTATGCGCAAGCTGATATAGAACGATTATCTGCGGTGACATCGGGTATTAAAGAAATTAGAGAATCTATTGAAATTGCGCGCCAAAACCGCAATGCAGGGCGTAGAACGATCCTGTTCGTTGATGAAGTTCATCGTTTTAATAAGAGTCAACAAGATGCTTTTTTGCCTCATATTGAAGATGGCACAATCACTTTTATTGGCGCAACAACAGAAAATCCCTCTTTTGAATTAAATTCAGCGTTGCTATCCAGAGCAAGAGTTTATTTATTACGTTCATTAACCGAAGCTGATATTGAGCAAGTGCTACAACAAGCGCTGGACGATCCTGAACGGGGTTTAGGTGGACGTAATATTATTCTGCCAGATGATACACGCAAAATGATTGCACAATTGGTTAATGGTGATGCGCGCCGTTCATTAAATTTGCTTGAAATGATGGCGGATATCGCTGAAGTTGATAAACAAGGAAAACGAGTATTAACACCAGCATTGCTGACAGAAATCAGTGGTGAACGAAGTGCTCGTTTTGATAATAAAGGTGATCGCTTTTACGATCTTATTTCTGCATTACATAAATCAGTCAGGGGATCAGCGCCTGATGCCGCTCTTTATTGGTATGCAAGGATCATAACAGCAGGTGGTGATCCGCTTTATGTTGCTCGTCGCTTATTGGCGATTGCCTCAGAAGATGTGGGAAACGCCGATCCTCGTGCTATGCAAGTGGCAATAGCTGCATGGGATTGTTTCACGCGTGTTGGTCCCGCAGAAGGTGAGCGCGCTATTGCTCAAGCAATTGTATATCTGGCTTGTGCTCCCAAAAGTAATGCTGTTTATACTGCATTTAAAGCAGCCATTGCTGATGCTAAAAGTAAACCTGATTATGATGTACCTGAGCATTTGCGTAATGCACCAACAAAATTAATGAAAGAAATGGGGCTTGGTGCTGAATATCGGTACGCTCATGACGAGCCTAATGCTTATGCTGCTGGTGAGGTCTATTTTCCTAAAGAAATGGCTGATACACAGTACTATTACCCAGTGAAAAGAGGGTTAGAGATCAAGCTTGCAGAGAAATTAGACTGGCTTGCTCAACAAGATCAAAATAGTACGACAAAACGCTATCGCAAAATGTAAAGATGCGGTAAGGTTATTCAATTATCATTAATTTCTTAACTATGCCTTGTCTCAGATATCTTCTTTATAAGATAGGAGAGAAGGTTTTTATTAATCTATCAATAAGCACAGGATAAGCATGCTCGATCCAAATCTACTGCGTAATGAGCTAGACGCGGTCGCCGAAAAACTGGCTCGCAGGGGATTCATCCTCAATGTGGAAAAAATTCGTCAACAAGAAGAACGCCGTAAGGTGTTACAGGTTGAAACTGAATCCCTGCAAGCAGAACGTAATTCCCGATCGAAGTCCATTGGTGCGGCAAAAGCGCGTGGTGAAGATATTGAGCCACTTCGTCAAGAAGTTAACCTGTTAGGTGAAAAACTTGAAGCTGCAAAAGCCGAACTTGAAGTGCTTCAAGCGGAAATTCGTGATTACGTTTTAACTATCCCAAATATGCCAGATGATGCTGTTCCAAATGGCAAAGATGACAGCGAAAACGTTGAAGTTTCTCGTTGGGGCACACCAAAAACTTATGATTTTGAATTAAAAGATCATGTAACTTTAGGTGAGCTAACAGATGGTTTAGATTTTGCTTCTGCGGTAAAAATTACCGGTTCACGTTTTGTTGTGATGAAAGGTCAAGTTGCACGTTTACATCGTGCTATTACACAATTTATGTTGGATCTGCACACAGAAGAGCACGGCTACCAAGAAATGTATGTTCCTTACTTGGTTAACCACGCAACTCTGTACGGTACAGGCCAGTTACCTAAATTTAGTGAAGACTTATTCCACACTAAACCGTTAGAAGAAGAAGCAGAAAGCCAATACGCACTTATTCCAACAGCGGAAGTGCCTGTGACAAATATGGTAAGAGACGTCATTCTTGAAGAAGACGACTTGCCATTGAAAATGACGGCTCACACACCATGTTTCCGTTCAGAAGCAGGCTCTTATGGTCGTGATACTCGTGGTTTAATTCGTATGCACCAATTTGATAAAGTTGAGCTAGTTCAGATCGCTCATCCTGAAAAATCAATGGAAGCATTAGAAGAGCTGACTGGCCACGCTGAAAAAGTACTACAATTGCTGAATCTACCTTACCGTAAAGTGGTACTTTGCACTGGCGATATGGGCTTTGGTTCACGTAAAACCTACGACTTAGAAGTTTGGGTACCAGCTCAAAATACTTATCGTGAAATCTCTTCATGTTCAAATATGTGGGATTTCCAAGCACGTCGTATGCAAGCACGCTTCCGCTCTAAAGGTGATAAGAAGATCCAGTTAGTTCACACTTTAAATGGTTCGGGCTTAGCAGTAGGTCGCACTTTAGTCGCAATTATGGAAAACTATCAAATGGCTGATGGCCGTATTGAAATTCCAGAAGTGTTACGCCCATACATGAAGGGTTTAGAATATATCGGTTAATTATTATCTAATTAATTGATTATTGATAAAAGAAACCTCTGCCTTTGAACTGGCTCCAGTTTATTGGATACCTTTAAAGGCGAAACCGTTTCTGTTCCATAATTAGTTTATTTTTAAATTAATGGATCAAAGAGTGGTGTAAGAAATTACGCCACTTTTTTTGTTTATTATAAGAGGGATTATAAAAAGGTTTTAATAAAGAAATGACTATTTAACAAAAATATAACGCAATCCGCCATTGGTTAAACCGATCACGGAAGATCCTATTTATGCTGTTAAATTAGACCTATCGCTCGAATTTACCACCGTTATTTTATGACGTTTCTATTTAATTAGAACCCTACAAAAGAGCATATTCTATGATAGTTTCTAAACAGCAGTTACATCAATTAATAAAAAATAAATTACATCATGCAGGATTGAGTGAGTCTCATGCTGATACGGTGGCTGATGTCTTAGTCCATGCTGATGCTAAAGGTATTCATTCTCATGGTGCTGTGCGTGTTGAATATTATGCAGAGCGGAAAGGCTATGGCTTAATGATGATGTACTTGGGCTTCCTTTTGGTAAACATGTCAGTTCGATGTATCACGATTTAACACAGGGGCGAGAGCTAGGCCAATTACATATAGTTATTAACCCTGCTTTTTTCACTAATGCCACATTATTTAGCGAAAAACGCCGTAAACCCTCGCCCAATGCGGGCGGGGATATAAGGCGAAAAGCCCACAGGGCTTTAAAGATCAATCAGGCGTTGACTGACTCTGAACGTAGGCTCTGAACGTTTCAATCGTTGCCCCTCCGGTGCTACAGACAAAGTACGACCTTGACCACAAAAGCCCGGTTTTGCTTTGCATCCGTAAATGGGAGTTCTGCTGGCGTAGCAGACGTGACGATACCGATTTCAAATTGTTTACCATCACACTGACGGCAAGCTTTGGCGGGTAGGCAACCAGCAGGTGTACATGGTCTGGTTCCCCGTCCATCTCAATAATCTCGCATTCGAGTTTTCTGGCAGCAGAACCAAAAGCATCACGCAATTGCTCTATCATTCGTTCGTCGAAAAGGTTTCGGTGGTATTTCGTGGTAAAAATCAGGTGTACAACCAGCTTGCTGACACTATGTCGTTTACGGAGAAATCCCTCCAGCAAATCTTCGTGATGACTCAATTGATATGTTAAAATAACAGTATTATCTCAATGAGCGCTGATGATGTTAAGAGCCACAAAAGTACGTATTTACCCGACACCAGAACAGGCGAAATTTCTCAATGCCCAGTTCGGTGCCGTGCGTTTTGCGTACAACAAAGCGCTGCACATCAAAAAACAGGCTTACCTGCGGCACGGGGTGAGTTTAAGCCCCCGCAAAGATCTGAAGCCTTTACTGGCGGTAGCAAAAAAGTCTCGTAAATACGCATGGCTTAAGATATATGATTCTATTGCGTTACAGCAGGCGGTGATTAACCTCGATGTCGCTTTTTCCAACTTTTTCAATCCGAAGCTGAAAGCACGTTTCCCGACATTTAAAAGTCAGCATGGTAAGCAATCCAGCTATCATTGCGTTGGGGTCAAAGTGCTTGATGGCTCGATAAAAATTCCGAAATTATCGCCGATTGAAGCGCGGTTACACCGTGAAATTGTCGGCACATTGAAAAGTATCACGCTGAGTCGGAGCGCGACGGGAAAATATTATGCTTCAATACTCTGTGATGATGGGGCAGAAGCGCCCGCGAAGCCAACGCTGATATCCGTAGTGACAGGTCTGGATATGGGATTGTCGCACTACGCAATTAAATCAAATGGAGTGAAAATTCCCAATCCTCGTCATCTCATTAATGCCAGTCGCAATCTGCGACGTAAACAAAAAGCGTTATCCCGTAAGAAAAAGGGCAGCGCGAACCGTCGTAAAGCCCGTATACGGCTTGCGGGTGTGCATGAACGGGTAGCCAATACCCGTGCTGATTTCCAGCATAAATTATCTCGCGCAATTGTTGACGAAAACCAAGCGGTAATTGTCGAGACGCTGAAAGTGGCAAATATGATGAAAAATCACCCTCTGGCTAGTGCAATAAGCGATGCCGGCTGGTCTGGATTCATCGCAAAACTGGAATACAAAGCAGCAGAGAAAGGCGTGCATGTGGTGAAACTGGAACAATGGTTTGCCAGTTCGAAAACGTGTCACTGTTGCGGTCACAAAATGCTGGAGATGCCGTTAAATAAACGCATCTGGCAATGTCCTGAGTGCGGAGTTGAACATGATCGCGATATCAACGCGGCAATCAACATCGAACGCAAGGGTATACTGGAATTACAGGCGGCGGGTCTCGTCGTCTCTGCCCATGGAGGCCAGCATAAATCCGTCGCAGAGACGGTTGCGGCCTAGGAAGTGGGAAGCCTAGCCCGACAGGGCGGGGAGCAGTTACAGAACATATCTCACAGGTTATGGCTGAATTAAATACCATTAAACCAGCCCCTCATGTGGAGAAAGTGCTTTATCCTGGTGAGAATAGTCAAATAGAAGAACAAAGAAGTGAAAAAGAAGCTATTGAAATTGTTGATGAAATTTATAACTATTTAATATCTGATGCACTTTATAATAAATCTTATGATAATAAAAATCCGTTTGCGGGTTAATATAACGGCTCTATTCCTATTCTCGATAAAAATAACAGTGGGTGGTGATACCCACTGTTATTTTTATACATTTATACAATAATTTTTATATTTTATCAGCCATTATTTATTTGGTCATTTTATTATAGCGAGTTAATTGAATTTAACTGACAGTAAAAAATATTTTTTAATTATACGTAAATTAATAATTAAAAATAAAATTATATTTTATTGATTGTTTTTAAATATACATGGGTGGAAATTATGAATAATTTATTTATGTATTTAAAAGTTAAAATAAAAAAAGATGCGATTTTAGCAGTTGATCTCGCAGAGAAGAGTCCATCTATCCGTAATTTTAATCTTGCTAATAAAATATTAACAGTAAAATTAACAGGTGAGGAATTGAAATTACAAAAAAATCCTAATGATATCTCTCTTATTCAAGAAAAAATAAAAAATTATGAGTCTTTATTTTTTAAATTAAATGAAATTAAGATGAAATATGCGTGTGAAGATAAAAATATAGTTGAATTAAAAAAGTCATTTACAATAAAAAATAGACAACAAAAAAATAACATGGGGTTTTATAAGAATAGAGGAGAAACTTATGCCCCCATCAATAAATATGTTAATCGTTTTACAAATGAAAATTTAATGGGTTTTTTATCTAAAAATAAAAAAATTAATAATGGTAAATTTAATAATTGTGATATTAAAAACGATAATGTTAATAGTACGGATATATATAATTCAAGATTTGAAAAATGTAATATAAATGAATCAATATTCACGGATTGTAAATTAATTAAATTTTATCCTTATGATTCAATAATAAAAAATTCAACGTTTAATCATTGTGATTTAACCAATGCTAATTTTACATTTACTAATGTAGAAAATGTAAACTTTATAAATAGTGATTTAAGTGGCGCTAAAATTAAGGTAAAAAGTGCTAACTTTAAAAATGCCATACTTGATAATACAAAAATAGAACTCGACTTTAATAATTTATTTTTAGTAGAAAATACAAAATCACTATTTGAAACTATTGAAAGTATAGATGAAAGATATCATGAAATAAAAACGTCATTAATGAGTGGTTTAATTTCAGAAATAAGAAGTAAATTATATTTTAATCGTAAAAATATGAAAATACCTATGAATTTAATAGTGAAGAATATTTTTTCTAATAAATATTTTTGTCAAGATGAAACTATTAAAAATTTTATTACTGATATTTTATATAGTTTCTATTTTGATGATGAGTATAGTAATTCTATTGATAAACTATCCCCTGATTTTTTATCTTTTCATTTAGATCTAATTGATAATTATGATAATGATAAGTTGAAAAACTTTATGCTAAAAAATAATGATCAATTTATTAAGTTAATGGTATTATCACTTTATGATGAAAATCAGAGTGTTAGAGATAAAGCTAAGGCGTTATATGATAAATATCTTGATATTGAAGAGATAAAATCTTTTGTTGAAAAAAATGACATTGATTGTGGTGATAGAGTGATTGATTGGTATGATAAAAGCAATTTTAATTATATTTTAATAAATAGAAATAAAGATAAAAAAATCATTGTTGATCATGAAAATATAGTTAATATGTTGTTTAATCATGATATAGAAAATAATTCAAGTTGGAATAAGTTTTATCTTTATATTAATGGTGATTGCCAGATAAGTAATAGTATTAATTATTATGAGTTATTTAACGGCTTTAGATTATTCGAAATGAGTACTATGCCTGATTTTATTATTTTTAAAAATAGTTATAACAAGATGACCAATAAAATTGAATCTAATAAATGGTTGTCATTATTTAAATCAAGTGATTTTTATGATCAATTTCACTCGGCTTTAATAGGTATGAAGCCTTCATCTAATAAAGAATTTATTGATATTAAAAAACAAGAATATCTAGCTGAAATATTTAGGCCATTTTTAAATATTTCAGATGATAATATTAAAAAAACTTCTCTAAATATTAAACATTATCAAAAGATTTGTGAAGTTTTTGATATTACTGTGACAAATAACGAACTGAAGTCTCAATATCTATTAAGCCTTTCTGCTCTAATTGTTAAATATTCATCGAGTTCTGTATTTGGCACCGGTTCTGATTCACCTGAAATATTAAGAATGTATGCTTATGCTTTAATGAATAAGGCTAATGAGTTAAAACCAGAATTAATGGGAGACAACTTTGATAAATGGAGTGATAGGCTATTGGGAATGAATAACGAATTTGAATGTACGGATATACTTTTTTCAATAATGAATGATTATGGAAAAAAACACTTTCAAAATATTTTTTATAAAATTATACCGTTGCATTGGAGATAATGATTATTCAAAATAAAACGCACTCCAAAGTTACTAATCAACTATTGGAGTGCAAGCTAAAAAATGTTATTTTTCTTTTTAATCAATTAAGTAGGAGATTAACTGACTAATTTACCAATATTGGATTCAGCGGTTTTATTAAGAGAAATCGTTCCATTTCCACCATTTCCGCCAATTCCACCATTATTTCCTTGGTTGCCTACATTATGGTGATAAAAAACGTCACGATAAGAGCCATACATCGCAGTGTAAGAAAGAGGAATAGTAATTAATAACCCTAAACCAAATGGAATAATACTCACGACCAAAATAAATAGCAGTAAAATAAAGAAGAAGAACCCACCCGCTAAATTTATTTTTACTGCCGAAAGGCTCGCTTTAACAGCAGGGAGCGCTTTATAACCGTTTACTAATACCAACGCAGGGACAAACCAATATGCAGCAGTACTAATTGTACCGAAAATAGCAATAATAATGATAAATAGAGTAAAACCTGATGTGTTATCTGCCATCATTTCAGCAATAATTTCTTCAGAATAATCACTAGAAGCCGCATAGATAACGTCCATCATGGCTGCACCAGAGATAATAACTGCGAGAATAATACCAAACAGCAAAATAAGGAAACTGATACCGTAAGCGCCCATTATACTTAGATAGCGTTTGTTATAAAAACCAAAGAATAGATTATCAACGTCCATCCGTCGGGTTTCATATTGCTGATGGGCAATGGCAATAAGGCCTGTGGCTAATACAGTAGTAATAAAAGGTGATATGATTGGACCTATTAGCGGAATAAATCCAAGAATGGTCGATATAATAAGACTAACGATAAAGTAGATAATAATAACGCCTACCCACATCCAAAAACGTTCTTTTATTAAATCCCATCCCAGTCCTAACCAACGTACTCCGCCTGAGGCACCTCGTGCTTGAGGAATAGGCGTAAATACCTCTTGTGGCTCTGTTAGCGATGAATTATTGTCTTGTTCCATTTCCTGTACCTTAATCCCAATATCTTTAGTTTATAAATATAAGCTTTCTATAATATCTTTTTGTTTTGTTATTAATCAACTGTATTCAACTTAATATAGGTTAAGGATAATCTTAGAATGTATGTTTTTACTTGAGGGGTTAGCCATTCTTTAATTAATACAAAATAATTTAAGTTAACTTCATCTCATTAAAAAATAGCTTTATTTATTTTGAATATTTTTAATTATATAAAAACAAAAAAGCAGCACTTTAATGCGCTGCTTCTTAAATTAATCTTAAGTAGAAAAGCTTAGTAGATCACTTTATGGCCATAAGATTCAAGAATTGATTTTACATTTTCCATCGTCTCTTTTGACGGTGGATGAATGCCATCTAGCTTGTATTCTTCTCCTAAAGCTACCCATTTATGTTTGCCGAGTTCGTGGTAAGGAAGAAGTTCTACTTTTTCGATATTTTTCATATCTTTAATAAATTCGCCTAAACGATGAGCAGAATCATCATCATCAGACCAACCCGGTACAACCACATAACGAACCCATGTTTTTTGGCCTCGTTTTGCTAAATAACGTGCGAATTCAAGTGTACGCTGGTTTGATACACCAACCAGTTTCTGGTGGATCTCATCATTGACTTGTTTTAGGTCGAGCATCACTAAGTCAGTGGCATCCATTAATTCATCAATAACGGGATCATAACGACGAACAAAGCCATTAGTATCTAGGCAGGTATGGATATTTTCTTTCTGACAAGCACGAAACCAATCACGCACAAACTCTGCTTGCAAAATTGCTTCGCCACCTGAAGCAGTAACACCGCCGCCAGAAGCATTCATAAAATGACGATAGGTAACCGCCTCTTTCATTAGTTCATCAACTGTGACGATTTGCCCACCATGAGTATCCCATGTGTCACGGTTGTGACAATAGAGGCATCTCATTAGGCATCCTTGAAAGAAAACAATGAAACGTATTCCGGGACCGTCAACAGTACCGCAGGATTCAAATGAGTGGATACGACCAAGTACGGACATAACAGGGTTACTCCAAAACTGTCTAATAAAAAGGCCCCGAAGTAGGGGCCTTTATTCTAAGCGATTTTATCTACTTTCTCAGTAAATAAATGCATATAGTTATCTTTATTACATTGTTTGTGTAAATGTACGGGTGATAACGTCTTGCTGTTGCTCTTTAGTCAGTGAGTTAAAGCGAACTGCATAACCAGAAACACGGATAGTTAACTGAGGATATTTCTCAGGATCTTCCATTGCTTCTAACAGCATTTCACGGTTCATCACGTTGACGTTCAGGTGTTGACCACCTTCGATGCCCGCTTCGTGGTGGAAGTAACCATCCATCAGACCCGCAAGGTTTGCTTTACGAACATCATCATCTTTACCTAATGCATTAGGTACGATTGAGAAGGTGTAAGAAATACCATCTTTCGCATAAGCAAATGGCAGTTTCGCAACAGAAGTCAGAGAAGCTACCGCACCTTTTTGGTCACGACCGTGCATTGGGTTAGCACCTGGTCCGAATGGTGCACCTGCACGACGACCATCTGGGGTATTACCTGTTTTCTTACCGTAAACAACGTTTGAAGTGATAGTCAGGATTGACTGTGTAGGTACCGCATTACGGTATGTACGCAGTTTCTGAATTTTCTTCATGAAACGTTCAACTAAGTCACAAGCGATGTCATCTACACGAGAATCGTTGTTACCAAATTGTGGGTATTCGCCATCAATTTTAAAGTCAACTGCTAAGCCGTTTTCATCACGGATTGGAGAAACTTTTGCATATTTGATTGCAGACAGTGAGTCAGCAGCAACAGACAGACCTGCGATACCACATGCCATTGTACGATATACGTCACGATCATGAAGTGCCATCAGAGCTGCTTCATAGCTGTATTTATCGTGCATGTAGTGGATAACGTTCAGCGCAGTTACGTACTGAGTTGCTAACCAATCCATAAAGTGATCCATTTGGTTCATCACAGTATCGAAGTTTAATACTTCGTCCATGATTGGAGCATGTTTTGGACCTACTTGGATTTTCAGTTTTTCGTCAACACCACCATTGATGGTATACAGTAAGGTTTTCGCTAAGTTCGCACGAGCACCGAAGAACTGCATTTGTTTACCAACAACCATTGGGCTAACACAACATGCGATTGCATAGTCATCGCTGTCGAAGTCAGGACGCATTAAGTCATCATTTTCGTACTGGATTGAAGAAGTATCGATTGAGACTTTAGCTGCGTATTTTTTGAAGTTGATAGGCAGTTGTTCTGACCACAGGATGGTCATGTTTGGTTCTGGTGATGGACCCATTGTGTACAGGGTATTTAAGAAACGGAAAGTATTCTTAGTTACCAGAGTACGGCCATCTAAACCCATACCTGCTAAAGATTCTGTTGCCCAGATTGGGTCACCAGAGAACAGTTCATCATATTCAGGAGTACGTAAGAAACGAACCATACGTAATTTCATGACTAAGTGGTCAATTAATTCCTGAGCTTGTTCTTCTGTTAGTAAACCCGCGTCAATATCACGTTGGATGTAGATATCTAAGAAAGTAGATACACGACCAAATGACATTGCAGCACCGTTTTGAGATTTAACAGCGGCTAAGTAACCGAAGTAAGTCCATTGTACTGCTTCTTTTGCGTTTTGCGCTGGGCGAGAAATATCGTAACCGTATTTCGCAGCCATTTCTTGGATTTGACCTAAAGCAGCGTGCTGCTCTGCGATTTCTTCACGCAGTTGGATAGTCATTTCCAGATCTTCGCCTTTTTCCATTCTTTCTTGTAAAGAGGTGAATTGGGCAAATTTATCTTTACGCAGGAACTCAATACCATACAGTGCAACACGACGGTAGTCACCGATGATACGGCCACGACCATATGCATCTGGTAAACCTGTTAAGATACCAGATTTACGGCATTTCATGATGTCTGGAGTATAAACATCGAAAACGCCTTGGTTGTGAGTTTTACGGTAATCAGTAAAGATTTTTTTCAGTTCTGGGTCCAGCTCACGGTTGTAAGCTTGGCAAGAACTTTCAACCATACGGATACCACCGAATGGGATGATCGCACGTTTCAGAGGTGCATCAGTCTGTAAACCTACGATTTGTTCTAAATCTTTAGAGATATAACCCGCATCGTGAGATGTGATAGTTGAAGCAACAGAAGTATCAAAATCAACCGGCGCATGCGTGCGGTTTTCGATTTTGATGCCTTCCATAACTTGTTCCCAAAGTGTATCAGTTGCTTTAGTGGAACCTGCTAGGAAAGATTCGTCGCCTTCATATGGAGTGTAGTTTTTTTGAATAAAGTCACGAACGTTAACACCGTTCTGCCATTCACCTTCAGAAAAACCTTTCCATGCTTCAGCAAATTTTTCATTTAAATCAGACATGATACTTCTACCTTTTTACAATGGAACTTAAGAAATCAGTCATACCTGCGTGGATTAATGTTTATCGCCACGCAGATGCATTAACCAGTATACCAAACCGACTAGGACTGCTCCGCCAATAATGTTACCGATAGTGACAGGTAATAAATTGTCAGCGAGGAAATTCGAAACTGTTAAATCCGAAAATTGTTCGGGTGATGCACCTACTTTAGTCCAGAATTCTGCGGGTGCAAAATTCTTAATCACAATACCTAAAGGGATAAGGAACATGTTAGCGATACTGTGCTCAAAACCACTAGCAACGAACATACCGATAGGTAAAATTAATGCAAAGAGTTTATCAATTAGTGTGCGACCTGCATAGCTCATCCAAACTGCAAGACAAACCATTAAGTTAGCTAAAATACCTAAACAAACTGCTTCAATAAAAGTGTGTTCAACTTTATGTTGTGCTGTTTGTAAGACATTAAGCCCCCAAAGCCCATTCGCTGCCATATGCTGACCTGCGAACCACATTAAGGCGACAAAAAAGAGTGCGCCAACAAAGTTACCAAGATAGACATTTATCCAGTTTGCAAACATTTTGCCCCAAGATATACGTCCAGTTGCTTTAGGAATAATAGTAAGAACAGTAGAGGTGAATAAGTCAGCGCCACAAACGACGACGAGCATTAACCCCAGAGAGAAGCAGATCCCACCGACTAATTTAGCCAGCCCAAATGGAACAGATGCGGTACCTGTAGTAGCAGTAATATAAAAAACAAAAGCAATTGATATAAACATACCCGCGGTAAATGCAGATAAGTAAGTCGTTGGAATATGTTTATTTGCTTTATAACAACATGCATCATCGGCAACTTTTGCCATATCTGCAGGTGATAATAAATTAAAAGGGCTGTCAGCTTTCATACTAACACTCTCTTATATGTTGGAATAATTATAGCACGCAATAATAGTAGCAAAGGGGCTTACTTCTAAAATTGATATGGATCATGGTCGCTCATTAGAATCCCGTTTTTAGTGCGTAAAAACCCGCTATTTTTGCTATAACTATTTGATTAATAAAATGAAAAAATTTTTTAAAAATTATCAAAAAATTTTAGACTAGCTGGATAAATAAAGTAAAAAGTAAATATAAAGTATTATTTAAACCCCGTATGTTAAGAATTAAAAATTAAATTTAACGCCTTATTTACTTTTGTCATAAATATAAACATTACTTTATTTGTGGTTAATCTTTAATGATTACTCCAGACATATATCCATTATAAAAATAAGGTTTTTTAATTTTTGAGATCTGGTTAAACAAATAGCAATTTAAACTATATTTAAGTAATATTCTTAGTGTAAAAGTTCAATATGTATTTATAGTGTCATATTAAATGCCTTAAATCGTCACTTTTGCCATATTTTGACAATTTTGTCAGATGGCAAATTTGTCAACATGACAAATCTGTCAATATTTTATTTTTAGCAAAATAAAACACTCTACTTTTCAATAGAGTGTTTCAATTTAAATACGCGCTTATTATTCAGTTAAAGTTAATTATTATTTAATAAATAACCTTAAACAAAATAGTCTTATTTAGTCGATTGACGTTTTGCTTTCTGTAATTTCTCATAGGCAGCAAGTAATGACTGATGAACAGGTAAATTAGCTAAATCAGGATCAATAGTTTGTAATCCGTAAAATGCTTGTTTGCCTTGCATTGCATTTAAGGCTGCTTGTAATGTTTTTTCGCCATACATACGAGAAAATGCGTGCATATATTGTTCTGATTCACGTTCAGTCTCTTGCTGTAATAATAAGAGATTGTGTAAACAGCGATAATAGTTTTGACGCTCTGGCGTAAATAAAGAAGCATTAAAGTCTTGAGTCCATTCAACCCAAACGAGCGCTTGATCAAGATCGCCACCCGCAAGAGCTAACATTGATTTCAATTCACCTACACGTAAATGGCTCCAACCATTATTTTTACCCGGAGCAATACCAATCATCTCTCTGATACGTGTAAAGTCATCTAAACCATCTTCATCAAATTGACCAATAAGAGAAAGATACTCTTCTTTAGTGCCTTCGCTCGTTGGTAGAGAAAGAATGGTGTCACGCCAATGTACACCCATAATGTTATTGGCTAATTGTAAATCCTCAGCAGGATAAATATCAGATAAGCCCGGTACTAAAATACGACAAGCGTAAACACCTAGGTGTGAGTAGTCCATGATATAGACCTCTGCATCACACTGCTGGCAAAGTGACATTAAGGTATGAAACTCTTCTTCTGTCGTACCACTGAAGTTCCAGTCAACAAATGCGTAATCGGCATCTTTCTTAAATAGATCCCAACTAATTAAACCACTTGAATCAATAAAGTGTGTTTCAAGGTTAGTATGATCACCAACTTCTTCATCATCAAAGCTTGGCGGATTAAAGACATCGAGATCTTTAAGGCTACGGCCTTGCAATAATTCAGTGACAGTACGCTCTAAAGCCACACCAAAATCAGGATGAGCACCAAAAGAGGCAAAACAGGTACCATTTTGTGGGTTGAATAACACGACACAAATAACAGGGAATTGACCGCCTAACGAGGCATCAAAACTAAAGATTGGGAAACCTTCTTGCTCTAATGTTTCAATCGCTTCAATAACAGCAGGGTAGCGAGCTAAAACTTCTTTAGGAATTTCAGGTAAGCTAATTCTTTCAGTGATAATGCGATTTTTTACATAACGTTCAAAAACTTCAGAAAGCCCTTGAACTCGTGCTTCATTCGTTGTATTTCCCGCTGACATGCCATTAGAAGCATATAAATTAGCAATAATGTTTACAGGAATATAAACAGGTTTTTCGTCAGATTGACGTATAAATGGCAGAGCACAGATCCCGCGATCATGATTACTTGATTGTAAATCAACTAACTCACTACCACATAATTCACCTTCAGGATCATAAAATTTGCGTAAACGCGCATCTAATAAGCCAGCGGGAACAGAATCATCTTCTGTTAGTGGGAACCATTTTTCACTTGGATAATGAACAAATTCACCTTCTGCAATATCAGCACCTAACCAGAAATCAGAGAAGAAATAGTTTGTTGAAAGACGTTCAAAGTATTCGCCTAGAGCAGAGGCTAATGCCGCCTTTTTGCTGGCGCCTTTACCGTTAGTAAAACATAAAGGGCAATCTTTATCGCGAATATGAACAGACCAAACGTTTGGTACAGGGTTTAACCACGAAGCTTCTTCAATGTTAAATCCTAAGTCGGTTAATTTTTGCTGAAAGCTAGCGATAGAATCTTCCAGTGCGGCATCTTTGCCAGGAATAAATGTTTGTGACATGGCAGGTTTCATCAATATTTTGCTGGTGATAGTTAGGGGGCACATGATACTGAAATCCCCTGTAATGCACTAACGATTTCTTATGACGAAAAATAACTAACTATATAGAAGCCTCATTATTTATTTGATATATGAGTTTTTTTAATAAATTCGTTTGATTTATCACGGAATTGATAATTAAAAATCATCATAATTAGATTTATTTATTAATTCATAAGGGATCGAAAAAAATGATGAAGAAAACATTGCTTGCCAGTTTGTTAGCTGTAATCAGTGGTTCTGTTTTCGCTTTGCCTAATGTCACTATTCTTGCAACAGGTGGAACGATTGCAGGCGGCGGTGATTCAGCAACACAGTCTAGCTATACGGCAGGTAAATTAGGCATTGATGTGTTGATCAATGCAGTGCCTGAAGCGAAGCAAGTGGCTAACTTAAAAGGCGAGCAAGTCGTTAATATCGGTTCTCAAGATATGAATGACCAAGTTTGGTTAAAACTCGCTAAAAAAATTAATGAAGATTGCGATAAAACCGACGGGTTCGTGATAACACATGGTACTGATACCATGGAGGAAACCGCTTATTTTCTTGATTTAACAACTGCTTGTAAAAAACCTGTTGTAATGGTAGGTGCAATGCGTCCTGCTACGGCATTAGGCGCTGAAGGCCCTTTAAACTTATTTAATGCGGTTGTGATTGCCAGTGATAAAGCCTCTGAAAATCGTGGTGTGTTAGTCACTATGAATAACGCGGTGATTAGTGGTAAAGACGTTGTTAAAATGAATACTACTGAAGTACAAGCATTCCAGCCTGTTAACGCAGGTGCTCAAGGCTATGTGCATAACGGTAAGGTTCATTATTATACTGCGGCATTACCTCGTGCAGATAAAGCCGCATTTGATGTGAGCAAACTAACCGAATTGCCAAAAGTTGGTATTGTTTATAACTACTCCAATGCGTCTGATTTACCAGCAAAAGCCTTTATTGATAATGGCTACAAAGGTATTGTTAGTGCTGGTGTGGGTAACGGTAACTTATATACTGATATTTTTAATACCTTAGCTGATGGTGCGAAAAAAGGTGTTGCAGTGGTTCGTGCAAGCCGTGTGCCAGTAGGATTTACCACCCAAAATGGTGAAGTGGATGATGCAAAATATGGCTTTATTGCGTCAGAGCGCTTAAACCCACAAAAAGCGAGAGTGTTATTACAGTTATCACTGACTGAAACTCAAGATCCTGCAAAAATTCAAGAAAATTTTGAAAAGTATTAAGTTAAACTAGTCTAAATAATAACAAGGCCTCATTCGTGAGGCTTTGTTATATTAAAAATCACATCATATTCATTGATTCTTTTTAGCGCTAGATACCACAACTTTCGCTGTAAAAAACGCCACAAACGGCGTAAAAGCAAACACAATAAACAGCCAATGTGCAGCATTTTGCGCGCCAAGAATACCTCCTGGATCTGTTAACCCTGCCATATTAACCACAGTCCCTGAAATAGATGCACCGACAGCCGTTGAAAACAATTGGATAGTGGTAATGGATGTTGCCGCTTTTTGAGCTTCTTGTCCCTGAGAAACGTGTAAAGCACGGGTTAAATAATGAGGCCATGCCATACCAATTCCGGCACCTGTAAAAAAGAGAGCGATACAAATAATGATAATCTGCCCATAAGGTACGGTTAAAACATTAGAGATAAATAAACCGAGGATCACAATGGCTGAAAAATTAATCATTGGGCCAAAACGCATTAACCGCTGTGCAGTAGATTGTTTACTTGATGAAGACATAATGGCAGAGAAAGACCAACCCGCACCAACCAATGCCGCTAAATAACCTGAAAGTAGTGGGGTAACATTATGGATAATTTGCAAGAAATAGGGCACAAAGACTTCTGTTTGTACACTAATCCCTAATAAAGCCATTGTGAGATATATGGGTGCTAACGGTGCAGAAAAAGAAAATGTCCCTTTAGGAAATAAGCCATCATTTGATTTTTTATCAATATTGACTAACAGGAGAATAAAGATAAAAGCAAATACAAAGGACAAGGCGTTATATAAAATAACGTTATAAAGACTACCAATAGAAATAGATAATACAGCAAGCATTAATAAAATAAGCTGTTGATAAGGTAATGGGGTTTTCGCAACGATATTATCAGCATTATTTTCGGTAGGAAGAATAGTAAATAATAAAATAGCGTAAGGAATACCGACAAATAAAATAGACCAAAATGCCCCGCGCCAAACATCATATTCAGCAAATACTCCACCTAGCGCAGGGCCTAATAGTGTCGATATTCCCCACATGCTAGACATTAATGCCATGGCTCTAGACCAAAGTGGTTGAGGAAACATGACTCGAACTAAAGAGTAAGCAAGTGCCAGTAACATTCCTCCGCCAGCTCCTTGAATAAATCGCCCTAAAAGTAATATCTGCATTGAGGGTGCTGTCGCACAAATAACAGAACCCGCTAAAAAGCAAATTGTGGCAAAAAGATAACTATTGCGAGGTGCAAGTACGCTCAGTAATCGAGACGTTAATGCAGAAGAGAGAATTGAAGCCAGAATAAAAACAGTGGTATTCCATGCATATAAATTAAGCCCACCAATATCACGTACAATTGAAGGTAGCGTTGTGATCGTAATATAGACATTAATTGCATGTAATGCGACACCTCCTGCCAAAGCGAGCGATTTTAGACTATTTTTTCCATGAAGAAGCATTCCCCAGCTCGCTTCTTCTTTTTTATTTACACTCCCCGACATAAAACACTCCTAACTATTATTTTTATGCTCTGCATATTATGCGTTAGTTCACAATAATCATTGCGCCAATTTAACGGGAATGATACAACCGATAAAGGTCATTTTGTAAAAACATATTCAGATAGGGTGAATTTGAATGAGTCAGGTATATAACTTTAGTGCAGGTCCGGCTATGTTACCGGCAGAAGTCCTTCGTCGTGCAGAATTAGAATTATGCAACTGGCATGAACTTGGGCGTTCGGTTATGGAAATTAGCCACCGCAGTAAAGAGTTTCTTGAGGTTGCTCATCAGGCAGAACAAGATCTTCGCGATCTTCTCAATGTGCCAGAAAACTATAAAATTCTTTTTTGCCACGGTGGTGCTCGTGGTCATTTTGCTGCTTTACCTCTCAATTTATTAGGCGATAAAGCAAGCGCTGATTATATTGATGGTGGTTATTGGGCTAAAAGTGCAGCCGAAGAAGCTGAAAAATATTGTTCGCCAAATATCATTAAAATTAAAACAGAAGTGGATGGCAAAATTGGTGTTAAGCCAATGAGAGAGTGGCAATTAAGTGCGGATGCTGCTTATGTGCATTATTGCCCAAATGAAACCATTGATGGTATTGCCATTCATGAAGAGCCAGATTTTGATGACAGCAAAATTGTTATTGCTGACTATTCATCTTCTATTTTATCTCAACCGATAGATGTTAGCCGTTTTGGTGTTATCTATGCGGGTGCACAAAAGAATATTGGTCCTGCGGGTTTAACGATTGTCATTATTCGTGAAGATCTATTAGGTAAAGCGCATAAAGAAACGCCTTCCGTGTTTGATTACACTGTGCTTGCTGAAAATGATTCCATGTTTAATACACCACCTACCTTTGCTTGGTATTTATCTGGTATGGTCTTTAAATGGCTGAAAGAGCAAGGTGGTTTGCAAGAGATGGCAAAACGTAACTATGAAAAAGCAGCGCTTCTTTATAGTGCAATTGATAATAGTGATTTCTATATCAATCGTGTTGCCACAGAGAATCGTTCACTAATGAATGTCCCTTTCCAAATGTCTTCTCCTGAGTTGGATTCTGTATTCCTAAAAGAGGCAGAAGCACAAGGTTTAGTCGCATTAAAAGGTCACCGTGTATCTGGTGGTATGCGTGCTTCAATTTATAACGCAATGCCATTGGAAGGTGTTCAAGCATTAGTTGACTTTATGGCTGATTTTGAACGTCGCCATGCGTAATAAATAAAATTTAGAATAAGAAAACCTGCTTAACATACAGGTTTTCTTATTCATTCAATATTTAAGATGTTAATAATTAAAATTGAATTACTTAGTGCAGAATTAATAAATAAAAATATAAGTACCTAAATAATTTTATATTTAATTAAATAACATCCCTCTTAATTTATTTGTCTATTGGAGTTTTTACCTGTTTATGGAATCGTTAACATTACAACCTATCGCTCATATCGAAGGTGTTATTAATTTACCAGGATCAAAAAGTGTCTCTAACCGTGCGTTGTTATTAGCGGCTTTAGCTAAAGGTAAAACTCGTCTAACCAACTTATTAGATAGTGATGATATTCGTCATATGCTTAATGCATTAAAAGCGTTAGGTGTGCAATATCAATTATCAAATAACAATACGGTATGTGATATTGAAGGGCTAGAGGGAAAGTTTAAAACAAATTCGCCATTAGAGCTCTTTTTAGGTAATGCAGGTACAGCAATGCGCCCATTAGCGGCTGCATTAAGTCTTGGTGAGCACGATATTATTCTTACGGGTGAACCTCGTATGAAAGAGCGTCCAATTGGGCATTTAGTTGACGCTTTACGCCAAGGTGGCGCAAAAATTGACTACCTTGAACAGACGGATTATCCGCCAATTCGCTTATGTGGTGGTTTTTTAGGTGGTAATGTTGAGGTTGATGGGCGTGTTTCTAGCCAATTTTTGACTGCATTATTAATGACGGCACCTTTAGCTGAGCAAGATACGATTATCACCATTAAAGGCGAATTAGTATCAAAACCTTACATTGATATTACCTTAGCATTAATTAATACCTTTGGTGGAAAAATTGAAAACCAAGACTACCAACGCTTTGTTATAAAGGGTGGGCAGCAATATCAATCACCAGAAAAGTACCTTGTAGAAGGTGATGCTTCATCTGCTTCTTACTTTTTAGCCGCTGCTGCCATTAAAGGTGGCACTGTACGAGTTACAGGTATAGGTAAAAATAGCTTACAAGGGGATATTCATTTTGCTTCTGTGCTTGAAAAAATGGGCGCAAAAGTACGCTGGGGTGATGACTATATAGAGTGTGAGCGTGGAACGTTAAAAGGCATTGATATGGATATGAATACTATCCCTGATGCAGCAATGACCATTGCTACCACGGCACTTTTTGCTGAAGGTGAGACTGTTATCCGTAATATCTATAACTGGCGTGTAAAAGAAACTGACCGATTAGCGGCAATGGCCGCAGAGTTACAAAAAGTGGGTGCGATAGTTGAAGAAGGGCACGACTACTTAAAAGTAACGCCACCAAAACAGTTAACCACTGCGGATATCGAAACTTATAATGATCACCGTATTGCGATGTGTTTTTCGCTGGTGGCACTTTCAGATACGCCAATTACTATTCTTGATCCAGGATGTACTGCAAAAACCTTCCCTGATTATTTTGAGAAATTAGAAACACTTTCTCAACGTAATAATTAATGTGAAAATCATTAATTAAAATGAGTCAAAATTAAATCAATTAAATCGGTAGTATTGGACTTTTTGAAGAACAATACTGCCGATTTTTTATTATGATTAGATTAATTTTTCTAAAAAATACACTATCTCGAAAAAATAATATTAAATAAGACCCTTTAGTGCTTATCTGCTTGTTTCTTCCTATACATTGTATGCGTATAATGTCGCGCATATATTAATACTGTTTTTCTCTGTTTGAATACAATGCCTATTATATCAATGTAATAAGAGCAACAAATACAGAAATGCAGTGCCCACGAAAAGGAGAAACTCATGGCGGTTATCGTCCCTGTTATAACTGTTGATGGGCCTAGCGGAGCAGGTAAAGGAACATTATGCCAAGCATTAGCGAAAGCGTTTGGCTGGCATTTACTCGATTCTGGCGCTATTTATCGTGTATTGGCATTAGCGGCTTTACATCATCATGTTGATATCACCTCAGAAGATGCTTTAGTTCCCCTGGCTGCAAATTTAGATGTACGTTTTATTCCTAATGAGAATGGCTTAAGTGTCATTCTTGAAGGTGAAGATGTTTCAACTGAAATTCGAACAGAAACAGTTGGGAATACGGCATCACAAGCTGCGACTTTTCCTCGTGTAAGAGAAGCATTACTGCGTCGTCAGCGCGCATTTCGTACAGCGCCGGGCTTAATTGCAGATGGCCGAGATATGGGCACAATTGTTTTTCCTGATGCTCAAGTGAAAATATTTCTAGAAGCGAGTGCAGAAGAGCGCGCGCGTCGTCGCATGTTACAGTTGCAGGAAAAGGGCTTTAATGTTAACTTTGAGCGCCTTTTATCCGAGATAAAAGAACGCGATTACCGTGACCGGAATCGCGCTGTTGCGCCACTTGTTGCGGCGAAAGATGCATTAATTCTCGATTCTACAAGCTTGTCTATTGACGAAGTCATTGAAAAATCGTTGACTTATGCTAAAAAAAATCTGCAATTATCAGCGTAATTAATTTTTATTTCGTTTATACTAGGTAATTATCAAAATCGGGTTGACGTGTTAATGAAAACACAACAATGCCCGATGACCTTGTCACAAAGGATGTAACGAGGTATGTGAAACAACCCCATTCGGCCGGATGCTAAATGGACGTTAATTAAATTTACTTGAAGATCATTAACATGACAGAATCTTTTGCTCAACTCTTTGAAGAATCCCTAAAAACAATCGAAACTCGTCCTGGCGCTATCGTTCGCGGCGTTGTAGTTGCTATCGATAAAGACGTTGTTCTGGTTGATGCAGGTCTGAAGTCAGAATCTGCTATTCCTGTAGAACAATTCAAAAACGCTCAAGGCGAATTAGAAATCCAAGTGGGCGACGAAATTGATGTTGCTCTGGACGCGGTTGAAGATGGCTTCGGTGAAACCGTTCTGTCTCGTGAGAAAGCTAAACGTCACGAAGCGTGGCTGATGCTGGAAAAAGCTTACGAAGAAAACGAAACTGTTGTTGGTATCATCAACGGTAAAGTTAAAGGTGGTTTCACTGTTGAACTGAACGGCATCCGTGCGTTCTTACCAGGTTCACTGGTAGACGTTCGCCCAGTTCGCGATACAACTCATCTGGAAAACAAAGAGCTTGAGTTCAAAGTCATCAAATTAGACCAAAAACGTAACAACGTTGTTGTGTCTCGTCGTGCGGTTATCGAATCTGAAAACAGCGCAGAACGCGATCAGTTATTAGAAAACCTGCAAGAAGGCATGGAAGTTAAAGGTATCGTTAAGAACCTTACTGACTACGGTGCATTCGTTGATCTGGGCGGTGTTGACGGCTTACTGCACATCACTGACATGGCTTGGAAACGTGTTAAACACCCAAGCGAAATTGTCAATGTTGGCGACGAAATCACTGTTAAAGTCCTGAAATTCGACCGTGAACGTACTCGCGTATCATTAGGTCTGAAACAACTGGGCGAAGATCCATGGGTAGCTATCGCTAAACGTTATCCAGAAGGTACTAAACTGACTGGTCGTGTAACTAACCTGACTGATTACGGTTGCTTCGTAGAAATCGAAGAAGGCGTTGAAGGTCTGGTACACGTTTCTGAAATGGATTGGACTAACAAAAACATTCACCCATCTAAAGTTGTTAACGTTGGTGATGTTGTTGAAGTTATGGTTCTTGACATCGATGAAGAACGTCGTCGTATTTCACTGGGTCTGAAACAGTGCAAATCTAACCCATGGCAGCAGTTCGCAGAAACTCACAACAAGAACGACCGTGTTGAAGGTAAAATCAAGTCTATCACTGACTTCGGTATCTTCATCGGTTTAGACGGCGGTATTGATGGTCTGGTTCATTTATCTGACATTTCTTGGAATGTTGCAGGTGAAGAAGCAGTTCGTGAATACAAAAAAGGCGACGAAATCGCTGCTGTAGTTCTGCAAGTTGATGCTGAACGTGAACGTATCTCACTGGGCGTTAAACAATTATCAGAAGATCCATTCAATAATTACCTGTCTGCTCACAAAAAAGGTGCTATTGTTTCTGGTAAAGTAACTGCTGTTGACGCTAAAGGCGCAACTGTAGAATTAGCTGACGGTGTTGAAGGTTACCTGCGTGCTTCAGAAGCTTCACGTGACCGCGTTGAAGATGCAACTCTGGTTCTGAATGTTGGCGAAGCTGTAGAAGCTAAATATACTGGCGTTGACCGTAAAAACCGCGTTATCAACTTATCTGTTCGTGCTAAGGACGAAGCAGACGAGAAAGACGCTATCGCTTCTGTAAACAACAAAGAAGAAGTTGGTTTTTCAAACAACGCTATGGCTGAAGCTTTCAAAGCAGCTAAAGGCGAATAATTTAAGTTATTAACGGAAGGCAACGTTAATCGTTGCCTATTTATCGGTAGTTTAGGGAGGTAATATGACCAAGTCTGAGTTAATCGAGAGACTTGCAGGCCTACAATCTCATCTTTCGGCTAAGACGGTTGAAGAAGCTGTAAAAGAAATGCTTGATCATATGGCTGATACTTTAGCTGATGGTGAGCGTATCGAAGTCCGCGGATTCGGCAGTTTTTCTCTACACTACCGTGCGCCGCGTACGGGTCGTAACCCGAAAACTGGTGATAAAGTAGATCTGGAAGGTAAATACGTTCCACACTTTAAGCCAGGTAAAGAGTTACGTGACCGTGTAAATATTTATACGGAATAATAACTCCTGTCGAAATGGCACGATGTTAGTTAACTTTCTCAAAAACGGTGCTTAGGTGCCGTTTTTTTATTACCAATTATTATGACTTTTAGCGTATTTTTCTGCTCTCTAATCTTCTTCAATCTCTGATCTTGAATTGATTGATTTGCTCTATTTACTTTATCCCACTAGTGCCTACCTTTCTTACTTCTTCTTTACTACTGTATTCTGCTTTAGTTGTAATTTCTCTATTTAATTACCTGTATCACTTAGTTGTTTTGCTTTTTACGAGTTTCTTCTCAAAATTCGTTGTATGCAACAAGAGATCGTTTTCTTTTTATAAAGCATCGCTAAAAAATGACCTAAAAGTCTTTCTTTAACTGAATGGTAATATCATGATATTTAAAGAATGATTGAAGGTAAGGATGCTGAAAATGATTTTATTGAATCGAATGATAAATTTTTTTGAGTTAAGGGTGGTATCAATAAAATGGAGGTACATTCATTCAACCTATTTTCAAAAACTCTATTTCACAAAGTTAACTTTAGATAATATTGCTTTAGCAATGATATTAGGTTGCTTACCACTATTAGTTCAACATACACTTTTTAGCCAAACTATTTATTCTATTATTATTCTAGTTGCACTATTTCTATTATTTGTTCCTTTTTGCTCATTCCGATTTTTAGCAATATTTCTATTTTTCTGGGTTTATTCAAATATGGCTGCGTCATCGTTAATGACGAGAACGAAACAGTTTGCTGATAATATGGCAACATTTGAAACCAAAGTTATGGAATATCGCCAATTAGCAGATGGTAATATTATTATCAAAATACCTATTACGAAAAAAACGCTCTTTTCATCATCTGTTTATGCTAACGTGTATTGGCGAAATCCGCCTAAAAATATAGCGGTAGGGCAATATTGGAAATTTAAAATTCAATTCAGAGCTGTACATAGCTATTTAAATGAAGGTGGGTTTGATAGCCAAAAATATGCCGTTTCTATGAAAGAAACGCTAACGGGTAAAGTGATGACGGCTAAGTTTATCCGAGATGATATATCACTGCGTATTCAGCTTATTCAGACCATCTCAGCTTATTGGCAAACAGCAAAAAATAAAGGTGAAATAATTGCTTTAGTCTTAGGTGATAAGCGATATATCGAACCTGACAAAAAAGATCTCTATATGAAAACAGGCGTTGCACATTTAATTGTGATATCGGGTTTACATATAGGTTTAGCTGCCTTTGCTGGTTGGGTTATTGCAAGAGGTATTCAATTTCTTTTTCCTATCAGATGGATTAATCCACAGTTTCCATTAGTTATAGCTTGGCTATGTGGTGTTTTCTATGCCGCGTTATCGGGTTGGGGAATACCAGCAACAAGAGCTGTTATTGGATTAACCGTTTGGGTGATTTTGCATTGGGGGAGCCGATTATTTTTACCTTGGCAATGGGCACTTTGGAGTGCTGCACTTATTCTTATTGTTGAACCTCTTTCTATACTTTCAGCCAGTTTCTGGCTCTCATTTTCTGCTATATTCGCCATTATTTTTTGGTATTGGATGTACCCATTAAAAACTAAATATAATTATCAAAAACGGTGGTTTATTTTAAGATTAGTACATTTACAATTTGGTTTATTAATTATTTTATTACCATTTCAATTATATTTATTTAATGGCGCTAATTTTTTGAGTTTTATTGTTAATTTATGGGCGGTTCCTGTTATTTCTTTTATTACCGTACCATTAATAATGTTTGGATTATTGACATTTTTTCTCTCATTTTTTCAACCGATAATTTGGCATTGGGTTGATCTTTCAATTAACCTTGCTTTTTGGTGTGCTCCATTATTTTTACCATTTTGGCAAGATAGCGGCGCTATCCCCTTATTATTAGGATTTTTGGGAATTGGTATTATTTTAATCATCAAAATGTCATGGTGGTATCATCACTTTATTTGTATTGTGGCTATTGCTACTATTTTATATTGTGAATTCGTTGCTTCTTCACGCTATCAATGGCGAATGTCTATGCTAGATGTTGGGCATGGTTTAGCGGTTATTATTGAAAAAGAAGGAGAGGCGATTATTTATGACACTGGCATACGTTGGAAAAGTGGTGGTTCAATTGCAAAAAGTGTCATTATTCCTTATTTAAAAAGCCATCGACTTAAACCCGTTGCATTGATAATTAGTCATGATCATCTTGATCATACGGGTGGTATTAAAGATTTAATAAAAGCTTATCCTAACTTAAGCATTCGTAGTAGTTTTGACGATCCTTCTCACTTACCTTGCTTAAGCAATAAATCATGGCAGTGGAAAGAGCTTCAATTTGATGCATTATGGCCACCGAATAAATCACTTTCTCCAAAGAATAATCAATCCTGTGTAATTAATGTCAGCGATGGTAAACACAATATTCTTTTGACTGGAGATATAGAGAAAGAAGCTGAAGCTCAATTGGTAAGAGTAAAAAAAGAACAACTGAAAGCTGATGTTTTACAAGTTCCTCATCATGGTAGTCAAACATCATCCACATTGATGTTTATTCAAGCTGTGTCACCAAAAATTGCACTCGTTTCTGCTGCTCGTTATAGCCCTTGGCGTTTACCTTCTGATAAAGTACATCATCGCTATAAAAAAGAAGCCATTAATTGGCTAACAACCTCTATTAGTGGGCAAGTTTCTATCGAGTTTAATCAAGATAATATTGATGTATTTACCTATAGACGAGATATTTTACCTCGTTGGTATCATCAGTGGTTTGGTGTTTTGACGTTTCCCGAGTAGAATGTCCGGCTAATTATTAAAAGTTTGGTAATATATATGAATGATATAGATCTATCAACGTGGCAAACATTCCGTCGTCTATGGCCAATGATCCGACTTTTCAAAGCGGGTTTAATCACAGCTGCAATTGCATTAATTATCAATGCGGGCGTGGATGCATTTATGATTTCTTTATTAAAACCGCTTCTTGATGAAGGTTTTGGTAAAGCGAGTAATGACGTATTAAAATGGATGCCTTTTGCCGTTATTGGACTGATAGTTCTGCGTGGTATATCTAACTTTATTTCAAGTTACTGTCTTTCTTGGGTATCAGGAAAAGTGGTAATGAATATGCGTCGCCGACTGTTTTCCCATATTATGGGAATGCCGGTGAGCTTTTTCGATCAGCAATCAACAGGGACTTTACTCTCCCGTATCACATATGATTCAGAACAAGTTGCCTCTTCATCATCAGGTGCATTAATTACTGTTGTACGTGAAGGTGCTTATATCATCGGGCTATTCTGTTTGATGTTTTACTATAGCTGGCAATTGTCTCTGATCCTTATCGTTATCGCGCCTATTGTTGCTGTTGTTATTCGTTTAGTATCGACTCGTTTTAGAACGATCAGCAAACGAATTCAAAATAGCATGGGGCAAGTGACAACTAGTGCAGAACAAATGCTAAAAGGGCATAAAGAAGTTCTGATTTTTAATGGTCAAGAAGTTGAAAATAAACGCTTTAACCATGTAAGTAATCATATTCGCCGTCAAGGTATGCGTATGGTTGTTGCGTCGTCAATTTCAGATCCTATTATTCAATTGATTGCTTCTTTCGCATTAGCATTTGTCCTGTATGCAGCAAGTTTCCCTGAAATTATGGATACATTAACAGCTGGTACAATAACGGTTGTTTTCTCCTCAATGGTTGCATTAATGCGTCCATTGAAATCGCTGACTAATGTGAATGCTCAATTTCAGCGTGGTATGGCTGCGTGTCAGACGCTATTTGCTATCCTCGATATGGAGCAAGAAAAAGACACAGGTAAATTAGAGCTGAAGAAACCGACTGGTGATATTGAGTTTCGCAATGTCACTTTCCAATATGTGACGAAAGATACTCCAGCTTTAAAAAATATGTCATTTACTATTCCAGCTGGGAAAACTGTTGCATTAGTTGGACGCTCAGGTTCGGGTAAATCTACGATTGCAAACCTGATCACACGTTTTTATGACATTAATGAAGGTGAGATATTGATTAATGGTCATGATATTCGTGAATACACATTGAAATCTTTGCGTAACCAAGTCGCACTGGTTTCTCAAAATGTGCATCTTTTTAATGAAACTGTGGCAAACAATATCGTCTATGCTTGTGAAGATCAGTATACCCGTGAAGATATTGAAAAAGCGGCGAAAATGGCACATGCGATGGATTTTATCCAAAAAATGGATAAAGGCTTGGATACTGAAATTGGTGAAAATGGTGTGCTTCTTTCAGGCGGACAACGTCAGCGTATTGCAATTGCAAGAGCGTTATTGCGAGATTCACCAATTCTTATTCTTGATGAGGCAACATCAGCACTAGATACAGAATCAGAGCGTGCTATCCAGTCAGCACTTGATGAACTACAGAAGAATAGAACTTCTTTAGTGATTGCTCACCGTTTATCAACGATTGAGAAAGCGGATGAAATATTAGTGATTGAAGACGGTGAAATTATTGAACGCGGTGCACACCTTGATTTGATTGAGAAAAAAGGTATTTATGCTCAACTTCATAGGATGCAATTTGGCAAATGATTGAACGGATTTGGTCTGGTAAATCTTGGTTTTATATCCTATTGCTTCCATTCTCATGGTTGTATGGCGCGATCACACTGTTAAGGCGTTTTGCATATCAAAAAGGGTGGTTCGCATCATGGAAAGCTCCTGTTCCTGTTGTAATTGTTGGTAATTTAACTGCAGGTGGGAATGGTAAAACACCTGTTGTGATATGGCTTGTTGAGCAATTAATACAGCAGGGATTTAAACCAGGTGTTGTGTCTCGTGGTTACGGCGGGAAATCAGACCATTATCCATTACTTTTGACATCCGATACATCACCTTCTATGGCAGGTGATGAACCTGTATTGATTCATCATCGAACAGGTGCTCCCGTTGCGGTTGCACCTAATCGACGAGATGCAGTAAAAGCGTTATTAGCTCAATATGAGCTTGATGTGATCATCACTGATGATGGTTTACAGCATTATGCATTACAGCGTGATTATGAAATTGTTGTTATTGATGGCCAACGTCGGTTTGGCAATGGTTGGTGGCTACCGGCAGGGCCTATGCGGGAGCGTGCAGGGCGCTTAAATTCAGTAGATGCAATTATCGTTAATGGCGGAGTAAGCCAAGGTAACGAGATAAGCATGGTACTGGAAGGTGATATTGCTGTTAATCTTAAAACGGGAGAAAAGAAACCCGTTCAGCAAATTAAAAAGGCTGTTGCTATCGCTGGAATTGGTCATCCACCTCGATTTTTTAACTCTTTACATGAAAAAGGGATAGAGTTAATCACAACAAAAGCATTTAGTGATCATAGTGATTATAGTGCTCAAGAATTACAGGATCTAACGCCAGATTTAGAACCCCTTATTATGACAGAAAAAGATGCCGTTAAATGTCAGCATTTTGCGCAAGATAATTGGTGGTATTTACCCGTTAGCGCTGAATTAAATAGTCAATCTGTGCTAAAACAAGTCAGCAATTTAATTTACGGCTCGAAAAAAACTTGTATCTGATCTGAAACAATGATATTTATAGTGGAAATCAGGATAGCGTTACATAAAAGATTACCTACCTACAGTCGCATATCGCTTTTGTCGTAGTTCAATTTAACTCGCCATTACCCTATCTACTCAAAAGCCTTGTGTGGAGAGTTTGTGGATCTTGAATGTAGGGTTAATATTTTGTGCAGTGAATAGCGTTGGCTTTTGTGCACAATGAATGATAAAAACCATTTTTGATGGTGACTAATTATCTCTATATTCGGTTATCTTTTTTATCAGTGCGCAATAAATATCAACATGTCATCTTTTTGTCATATTGATACTGTAAATATTTATTGAGCTTTAAGATATTTATTAAGCTTAGCTATCACGATTTTGAACATTTATATTGAATAATAAAATGCACTACTTAAATTAATGTGTTCAGAATTTAATTGGGGTTTTATATAAGAAGACTTAATAAAAAGTAGGATGCATTTGTATAGGAAAATAAAACTATACAAAGAACAAAAGGAGTTTATCTATCATGACATTACAATTAAGAATGGGTCGCGTAAAATGGTTTGACAATAACAAGGGTTATGGTCTTATTGTTGCAAGAGATATTGAACAAGAAGTTTATGTCAATAAAAAAGCGATTGCCAATACAAAAAATAAAGCATTAACAGAAGGTCAAGACGTTGAGTTTTCTGTTATCAGAACAGCAGCAGGTTTAGAAGCCGCTGATGTTATTGGGTTTTAAATAAGGCTTAGCCTTGTTAAAGTTGTAGATAAAACGATAGTTTAACATTGAGATTAAATTATCGTTTATGCCTATTTTTAGGTAGGTAGGCGGAAATAGTTTACCACCAAGCTGAATAAGTAATATAAAAGAGTCATTTCGTTAATTAGAATGCAATAAAGATAATAAAAAGGTTAAATTATTATCAATAAAAGCTGAATGTAATTCTTTATTAATGATGTTGCAGACTCAACGATAAAAAGCCACACTAATGTGGCTTTTTTGTTGCTTATAGTAAAAGAGAAAATAATAAATTTATTAATAACTAAAATAATTTTCGAATTATCACTAAACGAGAGGTTTTGAGTATTAACGCTGATCCTTCCTTATGATATCCTTTTGCCATATAAAATGATTAACCCTTGAGAGGGACAAAATGGATCACCGCTTACTTGAAATTATTGCTTGCCCAGTTTGCCACGGCAAACTTATCTTTGATAAAGAAAACTCAGAGCTTATCTGCAAAATTGATCATTTAGCTTATCCTGTTCGTGACAATATCCCCGTTCTTCTGGAGAATGAAGCAAGAGAATTATCACTAGAAGAGGAAAAGTAACTTCATGTTCACGGTCATTATCCCAGGTCGATATGCATCGACCCGTTTACCAGGTAAACCCCTCGCGGATATTCATGGCAAACCTATGATTGTTCGTGTGATGGAACAGGCTATGCGCTCTGGTGCAAACCGCGTCATTGTTGCAACCGATAACTTAGATGTTGTTGCAGCCGTTGAAAAAGCGGGCGGGGAAGCGTGTATGACTCGCGAAGATCACCATTCAGGAACAGAACGTTTAGCGGAAGTCATTGAAAAATATCAATTTGCAGATGATGAAATAATCGTTAACGTACAAGGTGATGAGCCTCTTATTCCACCCGCTATTATTACCCAAGTTGCTGAAAACTTAGCAAATTGCGGTGCAGGAATGGCAACATTAGCGGTGCCTATTGTTGACTCAAAAGAAGCTTTTAATCCTAACGCGGTGAAAGTCGTGATGGATGCAAAAGGTTTTGCACTTTATTTTTCTCGTGCAACCATTCCTTGGGAAAGAGACCGTTTTAATTTATCACATGATGAAATTGGTGAGCATTATCTTCGCCATATTGGCATCTATGCTTACCGTGCGGGCTTTATACGTCGATATATTACTTGGGAACCAAGCCCATTAGAATCTATTGAAATGTTAGAGCAACTGCGTGTGCTGTGGTATGGCGAAAAAATCCATGTTGCAAAAGCATTAGAAGTTCCTGGCGTGGGTGTAGATACACAAGATGATCTTGTCGCAGCAAGAGCGGCATATCGAGCACTTAACCAAGAATTTTAGTCTTTGAGCGACAACAAATAATATCAACGGCACTTAATTTTATTTAAGTGCCGTTTTTGTATAATTTAATTATATTTTTTAACCTTTCTTATTTACTTAATTAATTAACCCTATGAAAAATAAAGTTTATCTGAAAAATGGAGTGAGGCATTTTCTGCTGCTTTTTTTGTGTTAGTGTGTTCGCCTGTTCATTAACTTAGTTTTTATATGACGATAAAATATTCTGGTCAATTTCAAGAATTTCCTAACGACAATTTTGTTGCACATACCTATGATTTCTCTATCGATGAATTTAGTTTCATTTTATTTTTTGCTCAAATTAATATTATGGACGAAGAGTATATTTGTTATAGAAGCGAAGAGGCTGGCTTTGAAATTATAGATAATTGTTATGATTTAAAATTTGATAGAAAAGAAAACTTTATTAATGAAACTTATTATAAACCACCAGAGAAAGGTTTGTGTTCACGACGTTTTTGCTTTCAAAAAGAGTTAGCTGAAGCATTAAAAATGGTTATTACTCTTCATTGCAAAGTATATGGATCTAAAGCATATTTGTTTATTGCAGAAAACCATAAATTAAAACGTTATTACGATAGAGTTTTACAGGATTTATCTGTTGGGGTAGTATCAATTATTAATAGTAATATTGGCGAGACGGGGAGAGGATATGTTATCAAAACACGATATTTCTAAATTGAAAAAAATGAGTGTAATGGAACGTAAAATTGACGCAATGCGTCAACTTAAATCTTCTTATGATCAAGCAAACAAAAACAATCAGCTCTTTTCTCGGATAGTCAAAAACAAATAATATCAACGGCACTTAATTTTATTTAAGTGCCGTTTTTGTATCAGTCAGCAAAGATATTTTTAATTATTGGCTTTTTTCTTTATCAGATTGATGATCTTCATTTTCAGGAATAGTGGCGGGTTGTCCAGTCGGTTTTATTGATTGCCACATCGATCCTAAAAACTCATACCATGCACGTTCACTGTGTTGAAAATAAGTGGCGGAGGGAAAATATTTCTCCCAAGGATGTAATGGTGTAGTGATAGCCAATTGGTTAGCTGGCGCAACGATAGGGTTCATGCCTCGTGCTAAAAAGAAACGTTCAGCGCGTGATAAATGGTTGGCAGACGTCACAAGTAAAAATGGTTTCTTACCAATTAATTTATCAACTTCATAGGCTTCTTCTTCTGTATCTTTCGGTGTTGATAGTGCGATAGTTTTATCCGCAGGTACACCTAAAGATTGTGCCACCTGAGCCGCTACCTCTGCACTACTTATCTGATTAACACCTGCTCCCCCTGTAAAAATCAGTGTCGAATTGGGATTGCGGTAATAAAGTCTTACACCTTCAGCAACACGAAACAAACTATTGTTAATAAGATTAGAACTTGGTGCCCATTCTGGGTTATAAGTAAATCCACCACCTAAAACAACAATGTAGTTCACATCTTGTTGCGAATTTTCTCGTAATTCATAACGAGCTTGATACTCTTTTTCACTTGGCATTAATAGTGTATCGGCAACAGGTTGTATGCCTAAAATAGTTAACAGAACAAGCGCAACAGTGAGTAGGCTTTTTCCAGTTTTTTGCCAACGTGTAAACCAAAGTAGTGCTAATGCAAAAAAGGCGATTAATAAGAGCAAAGGCAAGGGCATCAGAAAGCCTGCAACATATTTTTTGAGCAAAAACAGCATAAATCATCCTAGATTGAGTGAAATACATGCAATTGATAGCGAAAGCTTAGTGAAAACTAGGGGAATTCCAAGACGTTGTGTCAAAATAGCTAACACAACAACGATTCATTAAGTTTTCATCAATAGAAATAAAGAACCGTTTAATTATTTATAAAACGATAAACGTTTGAACGTTAATTTTTTCATTAATAAGCGTTATATTTGTACTGCGCTTTGCGAATAGTCTGATTCATGACTTATTTCTTTAGAGAAAACAGTCAGTATCATAGAACACTGGTAAAATTGCCGTCTTTATTTATGTACAGTGTCTCATATTTTTGAATTTATCAGAACGCAGAGAGCGCAAGTAGTAAGTTGTTATCATGAGGCGTTTTAATGTCAGATCGTAATTTTGACGATATTGCAGATAAATTCTCCCGCAATATCTATGGCACAACAAAGGGTAAAATACGTCAAGCGGTGATTTGGGAAGATTTACAACAATTATTGACCCTTTTACCTAACCGAAGTTTGCGTATTTTAGATGCAGGTGGAGGTGAAGGTTATTTCTCTCGTCAGCTTGCTAAATTAGGACACCAAATTATCTTATGTGATTTATCACAAGAGATGCTTAATCGCGCACAAGAAGCTGCGATTGAAGAGGGTGTTATCGAGAACATGACGTTTATTTGTTGTGCGGCTCAAGAGATTAAAGAGCATATAGATGAAGGGGTTGACTTAATTCTATTTCATGCAGTATTGGAATGGATCACGGATCAGAAAGACGCCGTAAATGTTCTTACCGATATGTTGCTACCTAATGGTATCTTATCGCTGATGTTTTACAATGCGAATGGTATTGTCATGAGAAATGCGATTTTAGGAAATTTTCATCTGGCAAATCCTGAGATCCCACGTAGAAGAAAAAAATCGCTATCACCTCAAAACCCATTACAACCAGAAGATGTTTATCAATGGTTAGATGAGTTTTCGATGACAATATTGGGAAAAACGGGTGTTCGTGTTTTCCATGATTATTTGCAAAGTCGTCAGTTACAAAATAAAGATTTTCCATCGTTGCTTGCATTAGAGCAACGATATTGTCGGCAAGAGCCCTATATCAGTCTGGGGCGTTACATTCATGTCATGGCACAAAAGCGTGTAAATTAAGGATGTACTATGAGTGATTTTACCCAGACCGTTCCTGAGTTAGTGTCTTGGGCGAGAAAAAATGATTTCTCAATCTCACTGCCACCAGAAAGATTAGCTTTTTTGATGGCTGTCGCTGTATTAAACAGCGAGCGCCTTGATGGCGAAATCAGTGAAGGGGAGTTAATTGATGCCTTTAGGGAAGTGTGTAAAGGCTTCGAACAACCTGCAGAATCAATACAAGTTCGCGCGAATAATGCCATTAATGACATGGTAAAGCAGCGGCTTTTTAACCGTTTTACCAGTGAATTGGTAGAAGGTAATGCGATATACCGTTTAACTCCGTTGGGAATTGGAATTAGTGATTACTATATTCGCCAACGCGAATTTTCATCATTGCGCTTATCTATGCAACTTTCTATTGTGGCGGGTGAGCTTGATTCAGCGGCAAGCTCTGCTGAAGACGGCGGTGATGAATATCATTGGCACCGTAATGTTTTCGCGCCTCTAAAATATTCAGTGGCGGAAATTTTCGATAGCATTGATTTATCTCAGCGAATTATGGATGAGCAGCAAAATACAGTAAAAGAAGATATTGCTGCGTTATTAAACCAAGATTGGCAAGCGGCTATTTCAAGCTGTGAACAGCTGTTATCTGAAACATCTGGTACATTAAGAGAGCTACAAGATACGCTTGAAGCAGCTGGCGACAAACTTCAAGCCAATCTCTTACGTATTCAGGAAGCAAACATGAATACGGGCCATGTTGAGCAAATAGATACATTAGTATTTGAACTTCAAAGTAAGTTAGACCGCATTATTAGTTGGGGTCAGCAATCTATTGATTTATGGATTGGATACGATAGACATGTCCATAAATTTATTCGTACAGCGATTGATATGGATAAAAACCGTATTTTCTCTCGCCGTTTACGTCAATCCGTACAAACCTATTTCGACAACCCGTGGGCATTAACTTACGCTAATGCTGATCGGTTGTTTGATATGCGTGATGAAGAACTGGCTCTACGTGATGAAGAAGTCACGGGTGAGTTACCTGAAGAGCTTGAATATCAAATGTTCAGTGAAGTGAACGAACAGATAGCGCAATGGGTAGAGCAAGAGCTTGCTTCTTACAAATTAGAACAAAGAGCATTAGATCTCAGTTCAGTGTTAGTTGAATATCTTAATCGTTATCCGCAACAGAAACATTTCGATGTTGCACGTATTGTCATTGATCAAGCAGTACGATTAGGTGTGGCGAAAGCTGAGCTCGCAGGATTACCTGCAAAATGGTCAGAAATTAACGAATATGGAGCTAAGGTACAAGCGCATGTCATCGATACATACTGAACAATTTATGCCAGCAAAACTGGCGCAGGCATTAGCGAACTCACTCTTTCCTGAACTGGATAGCCAGTTACGTGCAGGTCGACATATCGGTATAGACTCTCTGGATAATCATGCTTTTTTGATGGATTTTCAAGATGAGTTATCAGACTTTTATGCGCGTTATAACGTCGAATTAATCCGAGCGCCAGAAGGATTCTTCTATTTGCGACCTCGTTCAACCACACTTATTCCACGCTCTGTCCTCTCTGAAATGGATATGCTGGTGGGGAAAATTCTTTGTTATCTCTACCTTAGCCCTGAGCGGTTAGCCAATCAGGGAATATTCACCGTTCAAGAGCTATTCGATGAATTAAGAACATTAGCAGATGAAACCAAACTTTTACGTTTAGTGAATCAACGCTCAACAGGTTCTGATCTTGATTTGCAAAAATTACAAGAAAAAATGAGAACCTCTTTAAATCGTTTACGTCGCTTAGGCATGATTTCATTCTTATTAAATGATATGCAGCGTTTCTCGATCACCGAATCTGTTTTCCGTTTTGGTGCAGATGTGCGTAGTGGTGATAATCCGCTTGAGGCTCAAATGCGCATGATCCGTGATGGTGAAGCAATGGCGCTTGAAGATAGCTCAGAAACACTTAACGACGATGAAGAAAATGAAGATGAGCAATTACAATCCAGTGAAGATGATGCGGAGGGAGAAAATAAATGATTGAACGGGGAAAATTTCGCTCATTAACACTTATCAACTGGAATGGGTTCTTTGCTCGTACTTTTGATTTAGATGAGTTGGTGACTACGTTATCAGGTGGTAATGGTGCGGGTAAATCAACCACTATGGCTGCATTTATCACAGCTATGATCCCTGATCTTACTTTGCTTCATTTCCGTAATACCACAGAAGCAGGATCGACAAGTGGATCTCGTGATAAAGGGTTATACGGAAAATTGCGTCCTGGTGTGTGTTATGCCGTATTAGATGTGATCAACTCGCGTCACTTACGTGCTGTGGTCGGTGTTCGCTTACAGCAAATTGCAGGACGTGATAAGAAAGTTGATATCAAACCCTTTATGATCCAAGGGCTGCCAATGGCAGAAAACCCAACAGAAATTTTAACGCAAGCTGTTGCAGATCGCCAAGCCCGTGTTTTACCGCTTAATGAATTAAAAGAAAAAGTTGAAGCCATTGATGGGGTTGTTTTTAGACAATTTAACTCTATCACTGATTTCCACGCGGTGATGTTTGATTTAGGTGTTATTCCTAAACGTTTACGCTCAGCAAGTGATCGTGCCAAATTTTATCGTTTAATTGAAGCCTCATTGTATGGCGGTATTTCAAGTGCGATTACACGCTCTTTACGTGATTATTTATTACCTGAAAATAGCGGTGTAAGAAAAGCGTTCCAAGATATGGAAGGCGCATTACGTGAAAACAGAATGACGCTTGAAGCTATTCGAGTCACTCAATCTGATCGTGATTTGTTTAAGCATCTTATTACAGAAGCGACATCTTATGTTGCAGCTGACTATATGCGCCATGCTAACGAACGACGCGTTCATCTTGATGAAGCTTTAACTGTGCGCCGTGAGTTATGGAGTCAGCGTAAATCCATTAATAACGAAGCGTATCGTTTTGTTGAAATGGGGAAAGAGCTAGAAGAGCAACAAGCGTTATCCTCTGATCTTGAAGCCGATTATCAAGCGGCAAGCGACCGACTAAACTTAGTGCAAAATGCGGTTCACCAACAAGAAAAAATTGATCGCTATGTTGCCGACGTCGAAGAAATCACTTTTCGCTTAGAAGAACAAAGTGAAGTTGTTGAAGAAGCAGCTTCTAAGAAAGAAGAGCTTGAAGCGCGCGTGGAGTCTGCAGAAGAAGAAGTTGATGAACTGAAAAATCAGTTGGCAGATTATCAACAAGCATTAGACGTACAACAGACGCGTGCTATTCAATATCGTCAAGCTGTACAAGCGTTAGAGCGCGCTAAAGCACAGTGTGATATTGCGGATTTAGACGAGAAAAATGCTGATCAATGGGCTGAACGTATTCAAGCCAAAATTCAAACCATTACGCATTCATTACTCTCTATGGAACAGAAACTCAATGTTTCTGAAGCGGCTAAAACGCAATTTGATCAAGCCTATAAACTGGTAAGTTCAATTGTAGGTGAGGTTGAACGTCAAAATGCATGGGATGCAGCAAAAACAGCATTACGTGAATGGTCTTCTCATCGACATCAAGCGGATAGGGTTCATCCTATTCGCATGCAGTTGGCAGAATTAGAGCAACGCTTGCATCAACGAAATAGTGCAGAGCGCCAGCTTGAAGAATTTAACAAACATCATGGCAAGTCGATGGAGCCTGATGATTTGTTAATTCTTCAAGATGAGTTAGAAGCCAAAATTGAAGAGCTTAGTGATTATGTTAATGAGTCTGGCGAACACCGCATGCAAATGCGCCAAGAGCTAGATCAACTTAAACAACAAATTGAAAAGCTGAAAAAACAAGCACCCGCATGGCTTGCTGCACAAGATGCGTTAACACAATTATGTGAACAGACTCATCAATCTTTTGAAACGGGTCATCAAGTAACAGAATATATGCAACAGTTACTTGAGAAAGAGCGTGAAGCAACCGTATTACGTGATGAAACTGCAACTCGTAAACAGCAGATTGAAGCACAAATTGAACGTTTAAGTCAGCCAAGTGGTGCAGAAGACGGACGTTTAATTACATTAGCGGAACGTTTTAATGGTGTTTTATTATCAGAAATTTATGATGATATTACGTTAGACGATGCGCCTTATTTCTCTGCATTATATGGCCCTGCACGTCATGCAATTGTTGTGCAAGATCTCTCGTTGATTCAGGAACAATTAGAAACATTAGAAGATTGCCCTGAAGATCTCTATTTTATCGAAGGTGACCCACAATCTTTCGATGATAGTGTATTTAATGCTCAAGAGATGGATAAAGCGGTTCTTATCAAAAGTACTGATAGACAATGGCGTTATTCTCGCTACCCTGAAATTCCGCTTTTTGGTCGTGCTGCGCGTGAAAATCAATTAGAAATTTTATCGCGTCAGCGTGATGAGCTTTCTGAGCTTTACGCAACACAAGCTTTTGATGTACAGAAGATCCAACGTGCTCACCATGCCTTTAGTCAGTTTGTGGGACAGCATATTTCAGTCGCATTTGAAGCCGATCCTGAAGAGGATATTCGTCAGCTCAACCAAAGACGTAACGAGCTAGAAAGAGCGTTAGCGCAATACGAAGAAAGTACTCAACAACAGCGTCAACATTATGCACGTACTAAAGAATCGCTGAATCTTCTTAATAAACTTATTCCTCAAGTTAATATCTTGATGGATGAAACTCTGATTGAGCGTGTTGAAGAGTTACGCGAGGAGCTGTATGCCTCTGAAGAGTCAATGCGCTACTTACAGCGCCACGAAAAAGCATTAGCAGCATTAGAGCCTATCGCTTCAATCTTGCAAAGTGATCCACAAGCGCATGAACAATTAGCGCAAGATTACGAGCAAGCAAAAGCAGAGCAACAACGTTATCAGCAACAAGCTTTCTTGCTGGTGGAAGTGGTACAGCGCCGCCCACACTTTAGTTATAGTGATGCCGTTGAAATTGTCAGTGAAAATAGTGATCTTAACGAGAAGCTACGTCACCGTTTAGAGATGGCAGAAACAGAACGCGCTACGGCAAGAGAACTTTATCGTCAGCAACAAGCTCAATGCGCTCAATTTAATCAAGTACTTGCCTCATTAAAAAGCTCTTTTGACACTAAATCTGAATTGCTCAGAGAGCTTGAGCAAGAGATGAGTGATACGGGTATCCAGATTGATGTTGGTGCTGAAACAAGAGCAAAAGAGCTACGTGACCAGCGCTATTCTGCGGTAAGTGCAAACCGTACTCGTATTAGTCAACTTGAGCGTGATATCGCATTGAGTGAAGCAGAGCGAGATAATCTCACCAAGAAAATTCGTAAACTTGAGCGTGATTACGTTCAAATTCGTGAGCATGTTGTGAGTGCAAAAGCGGGTTGGTGCGCAGTTATGCGATTAGTGAAAGAAAATGGTATGGAGCGCCGCTTACATCGACGAGACTTTGCTTATCTTTCTGCTGATGAGCTACGTTCAATGTCGGATAAAGCGTTAGGTGCATTACGCCAAGCGGTTGCTGATAATGAATATTTACGTGATGCGTTACGCCGCTCAGAAGATGCGAAATATCCAGATCGTAAAGTTCAGTTCTTTATTGCGGTATACCAGCATTTAAGGGAACGTATTCGTCAAGACATCATTAAAACTGATGATCCAGTTGATGCAATTGAACAAATGGAAATCGAACTTGCTCGCTTAACTGAAGAGTTAACTAGTCGTGAGCAAAAATTAGCGATTAGTTCACGAAGTGTCGCGAATATTATTCGTAAAACTATTCAGCGTGAGCAAAATCGTATCCGTATGTTAAACCAAGGTTTACAAGCAGTTTCATTTGGTCAGGTGCGAGGTGTCCGACTCAACGTCAATATTCGTGAAAGTCATCAAGTGTTATTGGATGTGTTATCTGAAGAAGATAATCAGTATCAAGATCTATTTAAAAACCAAAACCTTACTTTCTCTGAAGCAATGGCGAAGCTTTATCAGCGTTTAAACCCTCAAGTGGACATTGGTCAACGTATGCCACAAACCGTGGGTGAAGAGCTGTTAGATTACCGTAATTACCTTGAAATGGATGTTGAAGTTAATCGTGGACCAGAAGGTTGGTTAAAAGCAGAAAGTGGTGCTTTATCAACAGGTGAAGCGATTGGTACGGGGATGTCAATTCTGGTAATGGTGGTACAAAGCTGGGAAGAAGAATCGCGACGTTTAAGAGGAAAAGATATCTCTCCTTGTCGTTTACTCTTCCTCGATGAAGCTGCGCGTTTAGATGCGAAATCTATTGCAACGTTATTTGAGCTTTGCGACCGTCTTGATATGCAGTTAATTATTGCGGCACCAGAAAATATCAGCCCAGAAAAAGGAACAACCTATAAATTAGTGCGTAAAGTGTTCAACGGCACTGAACATGTACATGTTGTTGGCTTAAAAGGTTTTGGTCAACAGGCTGAAAAAGATAAAATCGGATCATCAAATGTTGCTGAAATAACAGAATAATTTTATCCCATTATTAGCCTCAAAAGGGCAAAAATAAAGGCGCTGCGGGCTTATGCTTATAGCGCCTTATTTTTTTAAAGTGTTACATAGATCAAAAAATGAAAGCAAATTAACAAAAAAATGAAATTTTAAGTGGTATAACGTGCGCCATATCTCATTTAAATGTAATCGTGATGTTTATGATTGTTCTCGTATGTGATTAATATAAAAATTTAAAGGAAAAAGAATGCGTAAAGTCACGTTAGCTTTTAGTGCAATTGCTTTAGCGTTAAGCTTAAACGGCGCAGCAATGGCAAAAGTACATCTACCAGAAGTTGTTAGCCCAGGTGTTACTGTTGCACAACTTGCACAACAACAACCAATTCATTGGGTTTCTGTTGCTGATATTGAAAAAAGCCTTGCAGGTCAAGCACCGATGGCGGTTGGTTTTGATATTGATGACACCGTTCTGTTCTCAAGCCCTGGTTTCTACCGTGGTAAACTGGAATACTCTCCAAACGATTTCAGCTACCTGAAAAACCCAGAATTCTGGAACAAAATGAATAATGAGTGGGATAAATTCAGTATGCCTAAACAAGTCGGTATCGATCTTGTTCAGATGCACCTAAAACGTGGTGATACTGTTTATTTCATTACTGGTCGTACTCAAACTAAAACTGAGACTGTGACCAAATATGTACAAGAAGGCTTAAACATTCCTGCTGATAAAATGCAGCCGGTTATTTTTGCTGGTGACCAACCTGGCGCAAATAACAAAGTAAGCTGGATGCGTGATCATAAACTGAAAATTTACTACGGTGATGCTGATGCTGATATCGCAGCAGCAGATGAACTGAATATCCGTGGTATTCGTATTCTGCGTGCGGCTAACTCTTCTTACCAACCACTGCCAAAAGCAGGTCAGTTTGGTGAAGAAGTTGTTATCAATTCAGAGTATTAATCTTTACCCTTTGTTTACCTTTATTTGTAAGGCGTAGGAAACTGCGCCTTTTTCTATTTTAAAATACCTTCCATTTAAATAATCTTATTTATCTATTCACAATTCTTTATTATTTCCTGAACGCTTATTTTCAATATGTCTATTTTTTGTTCTTTTATTGTATCTTTAATTTAAATTATATATTTGAATATAAAAGCAGCTAGATGGTCTTTTTTTGATTAAATAAAACCAAATTTCTATCAGGGGCTTACAAAACTTTAAAAATATTAGTTTATTCCTATAAAACTCTTTGCCTAGCTCATCTAATATTCTAGGATACCAAAATAATAATAAGGAATGAGGGTAGAGGATTTATGGCGCATCAACCAATTAAAAGAGCAATCGCATATTCAGTTGTTATAGGTACACTCCTTTCTGGTCATTATGCAATAGCCACAGAAACAGAGTCGGTGACTTTATCTGCACCCGAAACAGAAAACGCAACATTAGTTCCTGTCACTAGTGACGTTATGCCAGCACCTGCAATTGTGGTTATGAAGGTTCCACAATTGACTGAGTTAGCAGTAAGAACAAAACTACAATCATGGAGCTCAACGGGATATAAACCGTTATATTTAAACCAGTTAGTGAAAGTTTACCAAGCAAGTGATTTAGCATTAATCTGGCAAGATGAAAAAACAGTACAGCAATTACAGCAACAAATTGCTGAAGTGGCGATGTCGGGAACCCAACCTCAATTTGGGCAATGGTTAATACAACTAGAGTCGCCTGAATTAACAAAAGAAGCACGTGACCTTATTTTATCAGATGCTTTTTTAGGCTATATCAGTTTTGTTGAGCAAGTAAATAAATCAGGTATATCTTTACTGTATCGTGATGTGATGCAAACATTACCATCACCAACTGATAAGTCAGTCGTGGAATTACAGCAAAATATTCAAAATAACACCTTAGGTAGCTTTGTTATTTCTTATGCACCGTCTCATCCTTATTACGCCTTAATGAAAGAGGAAGTGCGAAAGCAGTTACATAGTTCAGTTGTTTGGCCAGAAATGAAAGGAACGACATCATTAAAGCCAAATCAATCATCACAAGAAGTTGTACCGCTGAGACAGATTTTACGTAATTTAAAATTAATTCCTGAGTTGGCAGCGAATGAGCAGGAAATTGTGACAACCGTTTATGATGCGCCTTTAGTTGCGGCTGTTAAATTATTTCAAACTGCTCATGGATTAGAGCCCGATGGTGTTATTGGGCGACAAACGCGAGTGTGGTTAAATATAACACCAGCACAGCGCGCTAGCATTATGGCATTAAATATTCAACGTCTTCGCCTGACGCCAGCCATTGGTGATACTGGAATTTGGGTTAATATTCCTGATTTCTCACTCTATTTTTATGCCAATAACGAGCTTATTCTCGACTCAAAAGTCATTGTTGGTCGCCCAGATAGAAAAACACCGATTATGAGTAGTGCACTAAATAATGTTGTGGTTAACCCACCTTGGAATGTGCCAACAAGTATGACTCGTAAAGATATTGTACCTAGAGGTAAAGCAGATCCTAGTTACTTTAGTCGTAAGGGATATACCATTTATTCAGGGTGGGGAAATGATGCTTATCCTATTAACCCTTACGATATTGATTGGCAAAATATGAGTGCTAATAACTTCCCTTACCGAATTTGGCAGGCTCCGGGACCAACAAACTCATTAGGCCGTTATAAATTTAATATGCCAAATTCAGATGCGATATATTTGCATGACACACCAAATCATTCACTGTTTTCAAAAAATATGAGGGCAATCAGTTCAGGCTGTATTCGTGTTAATAAAGCTTCTGAACTTGCTTCAATTTTATTGGGCGATGCGGGATGGAAACAAGATAGAATTGATGCGGCACTAAAACGTGGTTCAACACAATATGCGCCAATTCCTGAACGTATTCCGGTTTATTTATATTATCAAACAGCATGGGTGGCTCAGGAAAATGCACCTCAATATCGTGCAGATATTTATGGTTATGACAAAGTCACGACTAATGCACAACCTTATTTAGAGAATATTAAGAAATACTTGTGATATAAATAAATATAAATTGAATAAAGGGTAGCTAATTTGGCTATCCTTTATTTTTATATAAATCAATAAGATGAAGCCATTCTCTTATGATTATTAATAGGGTAATTAAAAATACAATAAATTATAAAATATTTTTAAAATTTCTATTAAAAATAGAATGATAAAAATGGAATTTAGTATAAATAACTAAATTTATAAAATTACTAATGGCATTAAATTGAAATGAAGTGTTATTTACAATACTATACAAACTGTAAGAAACAATTCGAGAAAAATATTGTCATAATAAAGGTTCTTCTTCCTGAAATAATTTTTTGAGTGCATATACTATGGATATTATTGATTCGCATCGCCGTAAATGGCTGGGGCTTGGTATGGCCGCAGTGGGGTTAGGTTTATTACCTTCTCATGCTTTTGCTTCACTAGCGACACCTCGTCCAAAAATCCTTCGCTTTAATAATTTAAATACAGGTGAAACTATTAAAGCCGAGTTTTTTGATGGAAAACGTTATAATAAACATGAGCTTGCTAAACTAAATCATCTCTTTAGAGATTACCGTCAAAACAAAATCAAAACGATTGATCCTGCACTGTTTGACCAAATCTACTTATTGCAAGTAATGCTTAATAACAATAAACCCGTTGAGCTTATTTCAGGTTATCGCTCTTTAGTGACAAATAATAATCTACGTCATAGTAGTAGCGGAGTGGCAAAGAAGAGCTATCACACGCGTGGACAAGCAATGGATTTTCGTTTAGTTGGTACTGATCTTTCTAAAGTGCGTCAAGTTGCATTAAGAATGAAAGCAGGTGGTGTAGGCTATTATCCAAGAAGTAATTTTGTGCATATTGATACAGGACCTGTCCGCTCATGGTAATCTATTGAGAATTAGATAATAAAGAGTGGAGTGATTCATGATGTATCACATTGTACCTGTGACAAACTATATGCAAAATTGCACCCTTATTTGGTGTGATGAAACGAAGGAAGCAGCAATTGTTGATCCTGGTGGTGATGTTGAAACGTTAATTGCAGAAATAGAAGAACGCCAATTAACATTGACCAAAGTATTATTAACACACGGACACTTTGATCATATTGCAGGCACCTCACAAATTGTTGAGCACTTCAATGTCCCTGTTTACGGTCCTCATAAAGATGATAATTTCTTATTAGAAGAATTAGAACAACAGTGCCGTATGTTTAATTTCCCTTGCGGAAAATCATTTACACCAGATAGTTGGTTAAATGAAGGTGATACCGTCACGATAGGTAAAACAATTTCGTTATCTGTCTTACATTGCCCTGGTCATACTCCAGGACATGTTATTTTTGTTAATCATCAGAATAAACTCATCTCTATGGGAGATGTGTTATTCAAAGAAAGCATTGGTCGTACTGATTTCCCTCGTGGAAACCATGCCGATCTTATTGCTTCAATCAAAAATAAAGTATTACCTTTAGGCGATGATTATCTGTTTATTCCGGGACATGGTCCTATGTCTAATTTAGGGCATGAACGCCAATATAATCCTTTTTTACAAGATGAAATGCCAATCTGGTAATACTGATAATATCCATTCATTAACGAAAAGCTCTTTATTATAAAGGGCTTTTTTTATGAATAAAAAAGTGTGGTTTATCTTTCTTTTATATCAATAAAAATGCCATGTTATTTAATAACATGGCATTTATCTTAATTACACTTTAGAAGGCAATTAGAGTACAGCAACAATGGCTTCGCACAGTGGAACCATATTCTCAAGGGTTAAACCTGCAACGTTAATACGGCCTGAACCCACGATATAAATACCGTATTCAGCACGTAAACGCTCAACTTGCTCTTTATTTAAACCACTAAATGAGAACATCCCATTTTGGTCAATAATAAAGCTAAAGTCTTGCTTAGCACCTTTTTCTTGTAGCGTTGTTACTAACAATTGACGCATACGTTGAATACGTTCGCGCATGGTTGTGAGTTCTTCAATCCACTCTTCTTTTAACTCTGGGTTAGAAAGAATAGTCGTTACCACTGAAGCGCCATGCGCTGGTGGGTTAGAGTAGTTAGCACGAATAATGGCTTTTGCTTGGCTAAAGGCTTTTTCCGCAGTCTCACTGTCTTTTGTGACAATAGTACATGCGCCTACACGCTCATTATAAAGGCCGAAATTTTTAGAGTACGAACTTGCGACAATAAGCTCAGGATTTTTTTCTGTAAAGAGGCGTAAGCCTTGGGCATCTTCTTCAAGACCACGTGCAAAACCTTGGTATGCAAAGTCAAAGACAGGTAGCCAGCCTTTTTCTGCTGATAATGCTGCGAGTTGGCGCCATTGTTCTTCTGTTGGATCAATACCGCTTGGGTTATGACAGCATCCGTGGAATAACACTACATCGCCAGCTTGTGCATTAGCAAGGCTTGCCAGCATGCCTTCAAAATCTAATCCACGATTTTCTGCGTCATAATAATCATAATTACAGATCTCAAGACCAGCAGTTTGGAAAATATTATTATGGTTAGGCCACGTTGGATTACTTATCCAGACGCGTTTTGCAGTGGTTTGTTGAGCAATAAAATCAGCAGCGATACGTAAAGCACCTGTACCACCTGGGGCTTGTGCTGTGCGTGCGCGCTTTTCAGAGATAATAGGGTGTTGTTCACCAAACAGAAGTGCTTGGGTAACATTGCCAAATTCAGGGATACCGCTAATAGGAAGGTAGTTTTTAGTGGTTTCGTTTTCTAACAGGTATTTTTCTGCTTTCTTAACAGTGGTTAAAACAGGTGTTTTACCTGTCTCATCCTTGTAAACACCAATTCCTAAATTAATTTTGTTTTCACGAGGATCAGAACGGAAACTATCAGCTAAACCCAGAATAGGATCGGCTGGTGCAGCAATGATTTTCTCAAACATAGTGTAATTGTTCCCTAAGCTCAAAACGAAGCCGAAATATGAGTATCAAGAGTAACGCTATGAAGGCTTTTTGCCAACTGTTTGTAGAGAAATTAACAAGAAGTTGTGAACTAAGTGAGAATAAATAGCAAATCAAGATGTAAATAAGTGAATATCCTGTGATTACATTAACATGTAAAAATAATCACTAAAAACACCTAATTGTTTAGTGCGATAAACTTTTGGATAATTTGAAAAATAAAGAAAAGGGGGGATATTTTTAAGTGAATAAATAAATGGCGTGTTGTGATGGTTAAATTGTACAAATAAAAAAGCAACACCGAAGTGTTGCTTTTCAAATCAATTAACTTGACTGTTTAATTACCTATAAGCGGTAATTAGAACTGATAAGTCAGACCTAAACCAACTACGTTGTCGTCGTTGATGCCCAGTTTGTTATCAGATTTGATCAGGTTGATTTTGTAATCAACAACTGCAGTCATGTTTTTGTTAAATTTGTAGAAAGAACCTACAGAGATATATTTAACTAAATCTTCGTCATTTACGCCATTAACTTGTAAGTCTTTACCTTTAGATTGAACATAACCTAAAGATGGTTTCAGACCTAAGTCAGCGAAATCATATTGTGCAGTTAACTCAACGTTTTGAGTTTTGTTAGCAATGTTTCCTTTGAAACCAGTCATGTTACGAGTTTCACCGTACATAGCTGCTAAGTAAACGTTGTTAGCTGCGAATTTACCACCAAAGTTCCATGCTTCTGCACGTTCACCTTTAGCAGTGCTTAATTTTTGTTCTGCAGTACGAGCAGCGTTAGAATAACCACCACCCAGTGTAACGCCCCAGCCTAACTCATAAGCTGTAGAGAAACCGAAACCGTCACCATTTTGTTTTTTGATGTCAGTACGGTCATTGTTAGTTTCTGAGTTGTTTTTACCTTGATATTGCAGAGCAAAGCTCAGACCATCAACGTAACCGAACATATCTGTGTTACGGTAAGTCAGAACGCCAGTAGTACGGCCAGTCATGAAGTTGTCAGTTTGTGACATTGAGTCGCCGCCCCATAAAGGCAGAACGTCTGTCCATGCGTTGGTATCGTAAATTACACCGTAGTTACGACCGTAATCTAATGAACCGAAGTCAGCAAATTTGAAACCAGCGTAAGCGAAACGAGCACGTGAATCAGTGTCGCCTTCAGCTTTGTTAGTACGGATTTCGTATTCGAAACGACCGAAACCAACTAAATCTTTATTGATTTGAGTTTCGCCTTTGAAACCGATACGAGCACGAGAAGCATCACCGCTTTCATTGCCACGATCTCTATCAGAGTTAGCGAAGTAATGACGAACGTCAACTTTACCGTAGATGTCTACTTTGTTGCCGTCTTTGTTATACATTTCAGCTGCGTTTGCTGCACCAGCAAACATTAAAGCTGGGATTACCACTGCAAGAAGATTGCGCTTCATCATTATTATTACCCTCATTGGTGTTATTCAGACACCTTTGCCACTGCCAGAAATAGTTTCTTAATTTTTATGGAACTATTTATGAGAGTTAAGTGTCGTCTGTGTCGGGTGACAGTGTTCCATTGGTAAAAAATTTTATCTACCCCCAATTTGCTACAAAAACGAAAAAAGTGTAACAAATTGTAACTATGTATTTCAAAGTGTGTATTTAGGGGAACTTTTGAATCAAATAACAGCCATGCATAAAAAAAGCCAACCTTGTGGTTGGCTTCTTCACTTAAGTTAAACTTGTGCAATAAAACAGCAGTGCAAATTTTTAGCTGAATACTAATTAATCACTAAATTAGAAATCAGCATTTCTTGGTGTACGTGGGAATGGAATAACTTCACGAACGTTTGCGACACCCGTCACATAAGCAACTAAACGTTCAAAGCCTAAACCAAATCCTGAGTGAGGAACGGTGCCATAACGACGCAGGTCGCGGTACCACCAGTAGTCTTCTTTGCTCATTCCCATTTCGTCTAAACGTTTATCAAACATATCTAAACGCTCTTCACGTTGAGAACCACCGATGATTTCACCAATTCCTGGCGCTAACACGTCCATTGCTGCAACTGTTTTACCATCTTCATTCATGCGCATATAGAATGCTTTGATATCTTTCGGATAGTTTTTCACAACAACAGGTGCTTTAAAGTGTTTCTCTGCAAGATAACGCTCATGCTCAGAAGAGAGATCAACACCCCAGTAAACTGGGTTTTCAAATTTCTCACCACAGTTTTCAAGCACAGTGACCGCATCAGTATAGTCAATTTGAGCAAAATCAGAGGTAATAAAGTTCTCTAAGCGTGTGATAGCGTCTTTATCGACACGTTGTGCAAAGAACTCCATATCATCTTTACGCTCTGCTAATACAGCTGCAAAGGTGTATTTCAGCATTTTTTCAGCAAGGGCTGCAATATCGTTAAGATCAGCAAATGCGACTTCAGGCTCTACCATCCAGAATTCAGCGAGGTGACGACTGGTATTTGAGTTTTCAGCACGGAATGTTGGGCCGAAAGTGTACACTTTGCTTAATGCAGAGGCGTAAGTTTCACCATTTAGCTGACCAGAAACAGTTAAAAACGCTTCACGGCCAAAAAAGTCTTCGCTGAAATCGACTTCGCCTTTATCTGTGCGTGGCAGGTTGTTCATATCTAATGTAGAGACACGGAACATTTCACCTGCACCTTCTGTATCTGCCGCCGTAATCAGTGGCGTAGAAACCCAGAAGAAGCCTTGTTCATCGAAGAAACGATGTAGTGCTTGTGCTAATGTGTGACGAACACGAGCAACTGCACCAATTAAGTTAGTACGAGGACGAAGGTGAGCAACTTCACGTAGGTACTCAATACTATGACGTTTGGCGGCCATCGGATAAGTTTCCGGATCATCGACCATTCCTACCACAACAACATGAGTGGCTTGAATTTCAAAGTTCTGTCCCTGGCCCGGAGATTCAACAATTTTACCGGTGACTTCCACAGAACAGCCTGTGGTTAAGTGCAGCACTTCATCTTGATAATTCGGTAAATTATTATTAATGATGGCCTGTACTGGATTAAAGCAGGAACCGTCATAGACGGTAAGGAATGAGATACCAGCTTTTGAATCTCTTCTTGTACGTACCCAACCGCGAACGGTGACGTCTTCGCCAACCGCGATACGGCCTTGCAGTACGTCGACTACAGGCGCAACGATCATAAATAAATCTCTCTTCGTTTAATTAAAATAATTGTTTGGTTAATTCACTCTGCCCCTGTCGGACAGTTTTTCTATGTTACTTGCAATAGCGCAGGAAACAAGTAGGAAATTTTAGTTTAAAGAGTCAATAAAGAAGAGAAAAGCTTTTGTATAAAATAAATTGATAAAAATAGGTGAAATATTGATAAGGGCAGGTGTTATGACAAAAGAAAGGGCAATTATTACCCTTTCTTTTATTAATGAAGATTTTTAGCTAATTAACAGGCCTGTTTAACAAGAGGAACGTCAAAGGCTTTGCGTAGCTTGTCAACAAAGTCATTATCGTCACAAATTGTTTTACCTGGGCTATCTGATAATTTAGCCACTGGCTTACCATTACACTCCACCAGCTTAATCACAATATTAAGAGGCGTTATTTCAGGAATGTTACAAGTGAGTCGAGTACCAATACCAAAGATTAGACGAATACGCTTATGGAAATGCTTATAAAGTACGAGTGCTTTTTGAAAATCGAGGCTATCAGAAAAGACTAATACTTTACTCATGGGATCAATGCCCAATTTTTCATAATGCGCGATCGCTTTTTCACCCCATTCAATTGGATCGCCTGAGTCATGACGTAAACCTTGGTAGCTTTCTGCAAAGGTTTTATCAAAATCACGCAAAAACGCATCCATTGTAATGCAATCTGTTAATGCAATACCTAATTGATCTGGATATTCATCTAACCAAGATTGCAAGGCTGCACGCTGGCTATTTGCCAGTTCAGGGCTAATCTGCTGATGAGCTTGAAACCACTCATGAGCTTGCGTTCCCACAGGAGCCAAATGCATACGCTCAGCTAAATGATAGTTACTTGTACCAATAAGATAAGGGAAATGATTTTTCAGCTCATCCACAATGGCACACTGCACATCATAAGAGAAACGGCGACGAGTACCAAAATCCATTAATTTAAAATCAGCTAAGTCAATCTGTTGCTCAGCCGCATCACGGTAGAAGATGTCAATTAATTTACGTAGTTGATTAACTGCATCATCAGGCGTGATTTGAGGAGAACGAGCACGATGTACAATTTCACTCACTAAAGCCAACAAAGGAACTTCCCATAGAATAACTTCGCGCCAAGGCCCCGTTATTCTTATCGACAGTTGGTTTTCAGGTATTGTTGAAATTTGGACTTGTTCTGGTTTAAAGCGAAAATGCTTAAACCATTGCAGATAGTCATTTTTGAAAAAGGGGAGGCTCTGAAGATAGTCAAATTCTTCATTCGTTAATGACAAGTCTGCCATCATATTAACTTGATGGCGTAAGGTTGTTGCATATTCACCTAGACGTTCATCACTCCGACAGCGGAACTCAGCAACGACAGGAATATCACTATAATGGTGGTAAACCGCTTGTTGCATGTGGAGCTTATATGCATCGGTATCCAACAGTGATGTAATAATCGGTGTAGCGTCTAAAATCATAGCGCGTCAAGCATCCTCACGGAGCGTTTTTATGTCTGCTAAATCGTTAAGGTTGGAGAGTATACCCGAATATGACGACAAAGCGTCACTATTCAACAATATTTCTCTGCGACATAAAAACAAGCTGTAAAACTTAGATGAGTTTACCACGTTAAACATAATTTGGGAGTATATTAGCATCATTTACCAAATAAATTGATTACATGTATTAATAAACTATTAACATTCTGTTGACTTTTAATGGTTTCAATTGAATATTCGACTGGCTAAACAGATTTTTGACGAGTAAGCTTTGGCAATATAACCGTTAAATAGTCGTGTTAACTAAAAGGTTTTTTTCTATGACACAACAAAGAATCGCGAAATTTCGCAAAGATTATCGTGCCCCTGACTACACAATCACCGATTTACATCTTGATTTTATCTTAGACAAAGAAAACACCCAGGTTACAGCGATAAGCCAATGTAAACGCCTAAACTCAGATGCGACAGCATTAGTATTAGATGGTGAAGACTTAACATTAAAATCAATCGCAGTGAATGATGTTGCTTGGACACACTATAAAGAAGAAAATGGCAAACTCATCATTGAACAACTGCCCGAACAATTTACATTAAAAATTGTTAATGAGATTAACCCATCAGCTAATACTGCATTGGAAGGGTTGTATGTTTCTGGTGATGCATTATGTACACAGTGTGAAGCTGAAGGCTTCCGCCATATTACTTACTATTTAGATAGACCTGATGTATTAGCTCGTTACACCACAACAATTACGGCAGACAAAAAACAGTATCCTTATTTATTATCCAATGGTAACCGTATTGCACAAGGTGAACTGGATGATGGTCGTCATTGGGTAACATGGGAAGATCCACATCCAAAACCAAGTTATTTATTTGCTGTGGTAGCAGGTGATTTTGATGTGTTACGAGATACTTTTATCACCAAAAGCGGTCGTGAAGTTGCTTTAGAGCTTTTTGTTGATAAAGGTAATTTAGATCGTGCAGATTGGGCAATGACATCATTGAAAAATGCGATGGCATGGGATCAAGCTCGCTTTAATTTAGAATATGATCTCGACATCTATATGATAGTTGCTGTTGATTTCTTTAATATGGGTGCAATGGAGAATAAAGGGCTGAATGTCTTTAACTCTAAATATGTGCTAGCGAAAAGTGAAACGGCAACAGACAAAGATTACTTAGGTATTGAGTCTGTTATTGGTCATGAATATTTCCATAACTGGACAGGTAATCGTATTACTTGCCGTGATTGGTTCCAGTTAAGCCTGAAAGAAGGTTTAACCGTTTTCCGTGATCAAGAATTTAGCTCTGACTTAGGCTCTCGTTCTGTTAATCGTATCAATAATGTACGAGTGATGCGTACCGCTCAGTTTGCAGAAGATGCCAGCCCAATGGCACACCCAATTCGTCCTGATAGTGTGATCGAAATGAACAACTTCTATACTTTAACAGTATATGAAAAAGGTTCAGAAGTGATCCGAATGATCCACACCTTATTAGGCGAAGAGCAATTCCAAGCTGGTATGCAGATGTATATTCATCGTCACGACGGCAGTGCTGCAACTTGCGACGATTTTATTCAAGCAATGGAAGATGCTTCTAATGTTGATCTTACTTTATTCCGTCGTTGGTATAGCCAATCAGGCACACCACAACTGATAGTCCGTGATAGTTATAATGCTAATAAAAAGCAATACACTTTAACTGTGAGTCAAATGACGCCACCGACAGCCGATCAAACTGAAAAGCAGCCATTACATATTCCATTAGATATTGAATTATATGATACCAAAGGCGATGTGATCCCACTGCGTTCACAAGGTCAAACTATTTCTAATGTATTGAATGTGGTACGTGAAGAGCAGCAGTTTGTCTTTGACGATGTGCCAGAACAACCGATCCCATCTTTATTACGTGAGTTCTCTGCGCCTGTAAAACTTGATTATCCATTTACGGATGAGCAACTCTCTTTCTTAATGAAATATGCACGTAATGCCTTTTCACGTTGGGATGCTGCTCAAGCATTATTAGGTCGCTATATAAAAGAAAACGTGGCTCGAGTTCAAAAGGGTGAAATCTGCATTCTGCCTGAAATGGTGGTTGATGCTTTCCGTGCAGTATTACTTGATAAAGATATCGATCCTGCATTAGCTGCACTTATTCTGACATTACCAACAGATGTCGAAGCGGGTGAATCATTTAGTATTATTGATCCAGTTGCTATCCATAAAGCGCTTGGTTTTATTCGTAAAACACTAGCAACTGAAATGGCAGATGAGTTTTCTGCTGTTTATCATTCAATGCATATCGGTGCTTATCGTGTTAATCATGATGATATTGCAAAACGTGATTTACGTAATGTGTGTCTAGCTTATTTAGCAGTTGAAAATGAGCAAACAGGTAATCAACTTGTCGACGCGCAATATCACAACAGTGACAATATGACGGATGCACTTGCCGCATTGAATGCAGCAGTGATGGCACAGTTACCTTGTAAAGATGCATTGCTACAAGAGTTCGATGACAAATGGCATCAAGATGGTTTAGTGATGGACAAATGGTTTAGTTTACAAGCCATGAGTCCAGAAAAAGAGGTGTTACAGAAAGTACGTAGTCTGTTATCTCATCGCTCATTTACACTTGCAAACCCTAATCGTACTCGGGCGTTAATTGGTGCATTTGTGAATAATAATCCAGTCGCTTTCCACGCTGAAGATGGCTCTGGTTATTTATTATTGACAGAAATTCTGACTGACTTAAATAGTCGCAACCCACAAGTTGCTTCACGCCTTATTGAGCCGTTTATTCGTTTAAAACGTTATGATGCAACTCGCCAAGATAAAATGCGTGCTGAGTTATTAAAACTGAAAGCGCTTGAGAATTTGTCTGGCGATTTATATGAGAAAATCACCAAAGCATTAGCTGATTAATATCATGTTTTATATCACTTTATGAGTGAAGAAATAGTATAAAATCAGCAAGACAATCAGATCCCCAGCATAGCCTGGGGATTTTTTATGGTGAATTGTGAAATTGAAACGTTTACTTTTCGTGCTTTTATCTATATGATGCTCGACGCTTAAATTGTCGTAGACATATCATTCCTAATACCCGATATTCTCAATGGAGATCGTATGTATTATTCCTTAGTAAGGAAGGCATTGTTTCGGCTAGATCCTGAACGTGCCCATGATTTTACCTTCCGTCAGTTAAAACGTTTATCTCATTCCCCATTTCAATTTCTTATTCAGCAGTCACTTCCTTCTAAACCTGTTTCCTGTATGGGACTCTCATTTAAAAATCCACTTGGTCTTGCCGCTGGTCTTGATAAAAACGGTGATTGTATAGATGCATTGGGTGCAATGGGATTTGGTTTTATTGAAGTTGGTACGGTGACACCACGTCCTCAAGTGGGAAATGATAAACCTCGTTTATTCCGCTTAGTGGAAGCCGAAGGCTTAATTAACCGTATGGGATTTAATAATCTCGGTGTTGATAACCTAATTGAAAATGTAAAACAATCCCGTTATGGCGGTGTACTGGGCATTAATATCGGTAAAAATAAAGATACCCCAGTAGAGCAAGGTAAAGATGACTATCTGATTTGTATGGAAAAAGTCTATGCTCATGCCGGTTATATCGCAATTAATATCTCATCACCAAATACCCCAGGTTTGCGTACATTACAATATGGTGAAGCATTAGACGATCTGCTATCAGCAATTAAAAATAAACAATTAGAGTTGCAAGGAAAATATCAAAAATATGTTCCTGTTACAGTTAAAATTGCGCCTGATTTAACACATGAAGAATTAATTCAAGTTGCAGATAGCTTAGTGCGTCATCATATTGATGGTGTTATTGCGACAAATACCACATTAGATAAATCATTAGTGAGTGGATTAAATCATTGTAATGAAGCGGGTGGATTAAGTGGTCGTCCAGTACAATCAAAAAGTACACAAATAATCCGTCAATTAAATGAAGAATTAAAAGGTGCATTACCTATTATTGGTGTAGGTGGAATTGATTCACTAACGGCAGCTAGAGAAAAAATGGATGCGGGTGCTTCTCTAATTCAAGTCTATTCAGGATTCATTTATCAAGGTCCTGCACTTATCAAATCTATAATTAATCATATCTAAATACATTTAATAATGAGTTAGGGGCTTTTCTTCTGCCTCTAACTCGTTTATATTGCCCCTAGTTGGTTATTTTTTATTAAATTGCACTGATTGTGCTTAATTAATAGTAAAATGAATCCTGTTTTTGTTAGGTGATATTAAATATTTTATTTAGGTCATTTAATTTTGATTGTTTATCAGAGTATAAAACAGGGAATGAATCGAAGGGGGATTAATTAGTGATAATAAAACCCGATGATCGCTGGCGTTGGTATTTTGATGTTGAGCAACAAAAATTAATGCTTGATTTAGCAAATGGTATGGTTTTTCGTTCCCGCTTTCCAAGCAAAATGTTGAGTGAGAGTGCTCGACAATCAGCATCTTTTACCGTCGATGATGCAGCTCTTTATTATGGATACGATGAGCAAATTCGACAAATAGATATGCCATCAGAATCAAGAGCTGAATTAGCTTTAAATGCATTAATAGCCCATCGCTTTTTAAAGCCACTGATGCCTAAGAGTTGGTATTTTGAAGTTAACAATAATCAAATCAACCCTTATTTATCTCAAGTGGTAGAAGCCTCATTAAAAGAAGAAGATGAAACCGCTCTTTTTTTAGTGACTGAAGTGGGGGCTCAAGCTTGTTTATGTTTATTAGCTCAACCTCAGTTAACATTATTTGATAGAACTCTTAATTTTTGTGACCCAATAAAAATTATGAATGATAGGTTAAGCAATTACCATAAAGAGTCAGAGTCAGGATCATTTTTGTACGAGAAAGTTATTTAACAAAAAGAGTAAAAAGGACTTACTCTTTTTATCGTCACTCATTATTTATAACATTCTAAAAACAAATTCACCCCAAACAATACTCCCTAAAATCAAATCTTCATTACTCTCTTTCTGTAATCTTTTTCTAAAAAATAAAATGAGTTTATTGATAATTCATTATTGAGTTCTTAATAAGATAATTCTTATTAAATAAACTGTTTTATTTAAAATAAAAAAAGAAGGTAAGGGCAAATTACCTTCTTTCAATTTGTGATAAAGCTAAGCGTTATTTTTTATTAAGTGAAAGTTTCACATTACCTTTAGGAATGCAACTACAGGCTAAAATTTTACCTGAGCGTTATGGTTGAGCCAAGATAGAACCTTCTTTATTAAAAATATCCCTTCATAGAAAGAGAACATGATTGCTCAAGGGTTTGTGAGGTTATGCTTCATATTACTCTTTGAACAAGAGAAATTCTCTTGTTGTATATCAAATATGAACCATGAGTAAAGAGATCTATAAACCCTGTATACCTCGTATCAAAAAATAGAATAGTCAAATAATGGTGTGTTGGTCATATTAGTTCACTATCGTCATTGTATGATTGAATATAAAAAGGAATTTATATGAGTGAACGTGTCAAACCGATCGAGGTAATGAAACGTAACATTTGCCTTGTATGTGCAAAAATAGATTGCATCTTTTTAACAAAAGATAAGCATTGCAAAGAGATGATGGATGCCTTCAGAGAAGGTAACACGGGCAAAGCAATAAAAATTTACACTCAGCGTTATCTACAGTATACGGGGATGATGAGTGGTAGTTTAAAGTATGCGGTTGAATCATATGATTCTATTGTTCAAATGTTTATTTCGACTTCTAAGTCGCAAGTCAGTGCTCCTATTGTATTAAATACAGCAATAACATCTGCTCAATCTACGTTAATCCCAGGAAAGAATATCAATAAAGCTAATTTAGCCCCAGTGGCTATTTTCACTCCAGTAGTAACAACGACAAATGCAACGGTTGCATCAGAAACGTTGGGGGCTATTTTAGGTCTAGGTGCAGGCCTCATGCTGTATTCTCCTCCAGTTGGAGTAGGGAGTGATAGATACCCTTCGATGATTTATCAAGAATTTCCCCAGAATAAAGAAACTGCGCTTACTGCGGCAGGTCAGAGATTAAATATTCCTAAAGAAGCGCAATTAAGAGATATTGCAAAGCAAAAAGGGATAATTAATACCTCGGCTACTGTCATTGAATAGGTGGTTAATGGAACAAAACAAATTGAGTTAGTGAAAACGAATGTACCAGTTAAAACTCGAGTAGTTGAAGCGAGAAAAACTGTTGAGAAAGGTATTTTTGCTTATACTTTACCAAATGATAAACAGGAAAGAATAGTTCAGATTGGTAGCGCAGAGATCTTAACGGGTACTGCATTACCCCAGCCGGAAAGACATAGATATATAACTGGTAAGGTATATGATATTCCTAGATTTAATAACTTACCTTTAGATGCACCCACTTTTTTTACAGAAAATGAGAAAGAACAGTCTTCGCTGAAAGAGCCTATCATTTTGGTGTTTCCATGGGAATTGGGAATAAAACCAATTTATTTATCGACAGGGAAGAAAGATAAACCCCGCCAAGGCGTAAAAGAGCGTGGTCATAGTTATCATGAACCTCCTAAAACTCAAGATATTAAAGGGTTAGGTGAATTAAAAGAAAGTAAACCTAAAACACCGAAACAGGGCGGTGCAGGTAGACGAACTCGCTGGATTGGAGACAAAGGGCGTAAAATTTATGAATGGGATTATCAGCATGGGGAAATAGAAGGTTACCGCGCTAGTGATGGACAGCATATTGGTGCATTTGATCCAAAAACGGGTAATCAATTAAAGCCTGCTGATCCAAAACGTAGTATCAAAAAATATCTGTAAGGACAATATAATGGGATTAAAATTGAGAGTTTATTGGTTTGATAAAAAAACTGATGATTTTATTGGTGAAGAGTATTCCAAAGATTTTGGTGATGATGACTTCCTAATTGATGAAACTATTAACCCCAAAGATGAAAATATTATCAATAATGGTGAGTTTGATTTGGAAACAGAGTGGGTTAACAATATTCAGAAACATATAACTCATAAAATTGAACAAGATAAATATGACTATTTTATTAGTTTTGCTTATCGTGATAAATGGTAAATATGTACAATATTCGTTTATATCATTTTGAAAGTCTCTTAACGGAGACTTTTCATTGAACTAGAGGTATCATAGAGAAATCAGTTAGTTAATCAGCTAACGTGCTCATTCACAATAAAATTTTTATGATTATCTTTGTACTTCACAAGGTGATACTGTTCTGGCAAATCATAATACTGCCAATGCAATGATATCGAGGGCACCAACTTGAGCTTTTGAGATCAATAAACTCAGTTATATATGATTGGGGTAAAATTAATCAATTTAATATTTACTGATAACGGTATATATCATACATAACTGTGTTTATATTGAGTTCTTTATTTCATTTCTTTGTTTATATCTATTTGATTTTTATTATCTTTAAGTGAAAGTTTCACATTACCTTTAGGAATGCAACTACAGGCTAAAATTTTACCTGAGCGTTTAATTGCTCCAGCTTTTAATGCATTAACATCACCTTCATCTAATTGGATAACACAAGAGCCACAAAGGCCAGCTCGGCAACTATAAGGAATAACATAACCATTATTTTCAAGCTGTTCTAACAGGACTTCTTGGTTATTACCCTCAAAAATTTCACCGTTAAATTCAATACTGACAGTCTGCTCTTGTGCGTGTTCAACAATAGGTGTTGATTGTGTTTCAACAGGTGCTGTTACAAGATATTGTTTCGCATCTTTATAAGCTAATACCTCAACAGTATCTCCCACGCGAATTATGCCAGTTTGACGAATGATGACATTTTGACCAAAATCGACATCACCTGTTTCATCGCTACGGAATGTTTGCAGTGTTGCGAGTGGTTCTGTGTTAGGATGTTTAACGCCTTTATCAATACTTATAGTGGTCATGATGCAACGGCTACAAGGTTTCATCAGATCCATCACAACAGAGCCAACACGAATAGTCTGCCAAGTATCTTCTTCAAAAGGCTTTGCACCTGTTATGAGGATATTGCCTCGAAATTGCTCAATATTAATTGAAGCGGGGCAACGCTGTTGTAAGTATTGAAATGAGGCTTCATTAATTAATAAGTAAGGGTAACCATCCGCGAAAGAAACAGCGGTTTCTGGATTCTTTTTCACTCGGCGTGTCGATTTTTCGCCAGTCCAACGAAGTTGAACATCCATTTTTAAATAACGACTGAACCACTGATTTATTTCATCTGGTGCTACATACGCGGTAAAATGGTTGCCCCAAACTTCTGTCGGTTGCAATGTGGTTTCAAAATCTTGATAGGTGATTGCAATACCTTCACCATCAGGTGCTTGAATATAAATACCATTTGCCATGACAGTGGGAATAAAACACAGCAAAATGGGAAGTTTTCGTGCCGTGATAAAAGTCCCTTGAGGGGTGGTTAACATAAAATCGCGATCAAACGTGAATCCGCTCTCACGAGCAAATGCATGAGAAAGTCGAATTCCCTTCATTGATTTAACTGGGTGTATATAAAGGCGTGAAACGTTGATCATTGGTGCTCCCAAAAAGACATTATTATTTTTTATAGCCAGTAACTTTATGACAACGTAATACAATTAGCTATAATGCCCAACAATTTTATTTTAGGTGGTAACAATATTATGCGCTCTCTGTTTGCCAGCACAGGCCGAGGTCTGGAAGAATTATTAAAATCTGAACTTGAACAGCTTGGTGCTCAAGCTTGCCAGATAACACAAGGCGGTGTTTATTTTCGTGCTGATGATAAAACCATGTATCAGTCTTTACTTTGGAGCCGTTTAGCGTCACGCATTATGCTGCCGTTAAATGAATTCAATGTTTATAGTGATTTAGACTTATATCTTGGTGTGCAGGCAATTGATTGGAGTGAGATTTTTACTGTTGATCAGACTTTTGCTATCCATTTTAATGGCACGAATGACATTATTCGTAATAGCCAATATGGCGCATTAAAAGCGAAAGATGCCATCGTTGATTCATTCCAACGTAAAATAGGGCAACGTCCAGATGTCGCTAAACAATCTCCTGATATCCGCTTAACTATCCATCTTCATAAAGAAAAAGCCTCGCTATCTTTAGACTTAAGTGGCGATGGTTTACATCAACGTGGTTATCGTGATTTAACAGGTCAAGCGCCTTTAAAAGAAAACTTAGCTGCTGCAATTATTATGCGTTCAGGCTGGAAACTAGACACACCATTAATCGATCCAATGTGTGGCTCTGGTACATTATTAATTGAAGCAGCTATGATGGCGACTGATTGTGCGCCAGCATTAAATCGTGTGCATTGGGGATTCCGTCATTGGTTAGGTCACGATGAGGCGCTATGGAAAGAAGTGACTCATGAAGCTTTTGCCCGTTTCCGTGAAGGCAAAAAGAATACAACAGCGCGTTTTTATGGCTTTGATGTTGATAAACGTGTGTTGGATATGGCGAGAGCCAATGCCCGCAGAGCGGATGTGGCTGAACTGATCACATTTGCTCACGGTGATGCAGCTAAACTGACAAACCCTGTTTCAGCAGAAATAAAAGGGACAATTATCAGCAATCCACCTTATGGTGAGCGTTTAGAAAGTGAGCCTGCATTAATTGCACTGCATAGCCAATTAGGAAGAGCGATAAAAGCACATTTCCCAGGTTGGAGATTGTCACTATTTAGTGCATCACCTGAACTGTTAAGTTGCATTCAATTACGTGCTGAAAGAGAGTTCAAAGCAAAAAATGGTCCTCTTGATTGTGTACAAAAGAACTATTTACTTTCTGATACACCATCCACGATTAACACTGGACTTGCGGAAGATTTTGCAAACCGTTTACGTAAAAATGAGAAAAAACTCGCGAAATGGGCAAAACAACAGCAAATTGAATGTTATCGCTTATACGATGCTGATTTACCTGAATATAATGTTGCGGTGGATCGCTATGGCGATAAAGTGGTTATTCAAGAGTATGCACCACCTAAAACAGTTAATGAACACAAAGCCCGTCAGCGTTTATTCGATGTAATTAGCGCAACAATGGAAGTACTGGCATTACGTTCTGATCAACTGATTTTAAAAACACGCCAACGCCAAAAAGGTAAGCAGCAGTATGAAAAAATGGCCGAAAAAGGTGATTTCTTCTTAGTTGACGAGTTTGGTGCAAAATTCTGGGTAAATCTAACCGATTACCTCGATACAGGATTGTTCTTAGATCACCGTATTGCACGAAAAATGCTGGGTGAAATGAGTAATGGAAAAGACTTCTTAAATCTTTTTGCTTATACCGGTACGGCTTCTGTTCATGCAGGAATTGGTGGTGCAAAAAGCACAACAACCGTTGATATGTCCCGTACTTATCTTGAATGGGCTGAGAAAAACTTCCAAGCGAATGGCTTATCAGGTAGACAACACCGTTTAATGCAAGCAGATTGCATTCAATGGTTAATGCAGAGCAACGAACAATTTGATGTGATCTTTATCGATCCGCCTACGTTTTCTAACTCAAAACGAATGGAAAACACCTTTGATGTACAGCGTGATCACATTGAACTAATGAAACATTTAAAACGTTTGTTGAGAAAAGGCGGAACAATTATGTTCTCAAATAACAAACGTGGATTCAAAATGGAACATGACGAGTTAGCAAAAATTGGGTTGTGTGCAAAAGAGATAACACAGAAAACATTATCACAAGACTTTGCACGTAACCGTCAAATTCACAATTGCTGGCTGTTAACTCATGCTGGTGAGGAATAATTTACAATGCCGTTAATTAGTTTGACTGGGGCTTATTTATCTTTCAGTGATGCCCCACTATTAGATAGCACCGATTTATTTATTGAAGAAAATGAACGCGTTTGTTTAGTTGGGCGCAATGGTGCGGGTAAATCAACGTTATTAAGAGTGTTATCTAAAGAGCAACCTTTAGATGATGGTCAAGTTGTTTATGAGCAAGATCTTGTAACTGCTCGCTTACAGCAAGATCCGCCAAGAGATATTGAAGGCACCATTTTTGACTTTGTTGCAGAAGGCGTTGAAGAAGATGCTAAATATCTAACGGATTATCACCATATTTCTAAACTGATTGAGACAGATCCTTCTGATAAAAATCTCAATAAAATGGCAGAGCTACAAGAAGTACTTGATAGTCGTAACTTGTGGTTGCTTGATAGCCGAATTGCAGAAGTACTAGAAAAACTCGGTTTAGAGGGTGAAGCAGAGCTATCTTCTTTATCTGGTGGTTGGTTAAGAAAAGCAGCACTGGGTCGTGCATTAGTTAGCGCGCCAAGAGTGCTGTTTTTAGATGAACCAACAAACCACCTTGATATTGAAACGATCCTTTGGCTTGAGAAATTCTTAAAAGATTTCCAAGGAAGTATCGTGTTTATTTCCCATGACCGTTCATTTATCCGTAATATGGCAACGCGTATTATCGATCTTGATCGTGGAAAACTTTCTTCATGGCCGGGAAATTACGATAAGTATCTTGAAAGCAAAGAAGAAGCATTGCGTGTTGAAGAGCAACAAAACGCAGAGTTTGATCGCAAATTAGCGCAAGAAGAAGCGTGGATACGCCAAGGCATTAAAGCACGACGCACTCGTAACGAAGGTCGTGTAAGAGCATTAAAAGCACTGCGTGTTGAGCGTAGCGAACGCCGTGAAGTGTTAGGCAGTGCTCGTATGCAGGTCGAAGAAGCAACTCGCTCTGGTAAAATTGTATTTGAACTTGAAGATGTTAATTACAGCATTGGAATGCGTAAGTTAGTTCGTGACTTTTTTGCCAAAGTACAACGTGGTGATAAAATTGCGCTGGTGGGGCCAAATGGTTGCGGTAAAACCACGTTATTGAAACTCATGTTAGGCGATTTAAAAGCAGACAGCGGACGAGTTCATTGTGGTACTAAGCTTGAAGTCGCTTACTTTGACCAGCACCGTGCGGCACTTGATCCTGATAAAACAGTGATGGATAACCTTGCAGAAGGTAAGCAAGAGGTGATGGTAAATGGTCGTCCTCGCCATGTACTTGGTTATTTGCAAGATTTCTTATTCCCACCTAAACGTGCGATGACTCCTGTTCGCGCCCTTTCAGGGGGGGAGAGAAACCGTCTATTACTGGCACGTTTATTCTTAAAACCTAGTAATTTACTTATTCTCGATGAGCCAACCAATGATCTCGATGTTGAAACATTGGAATTACTAGAAGAGCTCGTTGATGCTTACCAAGGCACTGTTTTACTGGTTAGTCATGACCGTGAATTTGTTGATAATAGTGTTACTGAGTGTTGGATCTTTGAAGGTGATGGTGTTATTAACAGCTACGTTGGTGGATATTACGATGCTCAGCAACAACGAGCACAGTCGGTTTCACTAAAGAGTGAGACAAATAAATCACGCAACGCACCAGAAAAAGCTGAAAAAGAAGCAAAAGTGAAAGATAGCTCTAAAAAGAACACTCGTACTAATAAGTTAAGTTATCATTTGACACGAGAGCTTGAGCAACTTCCCGCTAAATTAGAAAGCTTAGAAACGCAGTTAAGTGAATTACAAGAAGAAGTAAGTGGGGCGGATTTCTTTACTCGTCCTCATGAAGAGACAGAAAAAGTCTTAAAGGCGCTTGCTGACAAAGAACAAGAACTTGAAACGGCTTTTGACAGATGGCAAGAGCTAGAATTGATGCAAAACGGCGAATAGCCAACCGAAAACGGGGCATCACGCCCCGTTTTACTTTCTGGATTAAATATTCTTTTATTGATTATTCTAAATAAGAGGTGTCGCTGTGTGCTCTGGTCAACAACATCGTCATGAACATAAACATGAGCAAATATTATGTCCTCAGTGCGATCTGGTGGTCAGTGTTCCTGAATTAGTACAAGGAACAAAAGCAACATGCCCTCGTTGCCATACTGTGCTGACTGCACGTTGGCGCCAACCTTTTTATCAACCTGTTGCGTTAGCAATCAGCGCATTGTTTATGCTGTTAATGGCGAGCCAATTCACTTTTGTTAGTATGGAAGTGGCAGGTATTGCTAATAATGTCACACTGATGCAAATTCCAACGGTGATGTTTAGTGAAAACTACGTTGAACTAGGTGCCTTTTTCCTATTGTTTGTGCAGATAGTGCCCGCTTTTTGCATGATCGCAATCTTGCTTCTTTGCACACCTGTTAAATTACCAAGAAAGCTACAAATTTGGTTATCGCGTATTTTATTTCAACTAAAATCGTGGTGTATGGCAGAAATTTTTCTTGCAGGAATTTTAGTTAGCTTTGTAAAATTAATGGCTTATGGTGATATTGGGCTGGGGTTGAGTTTCCCACCTTATGTGCTTTATTGCTTATTTCAAATTCGTGCTTTCCAATGTCTTGATAGACATACTTTATGGGAAAAATTAGAGCCTCGTCCTGCTTATCCTGACATAGAATCGGGTAAACCGGGATTAAAACAAGGTGTAAGATTATGTCGTTCATGTACGGCAATTTTACCTGCCGACCAATATGAATGTAGTCGTTGTGAAGTCAAAGGACATGCAAGAAGGCCGAAAAGTTTGCAATGGACAGTATCACTGTTGATTACTTCATTGATCCTCTATATCCCCGCGAATTTATTGCCGATTATGGTGACTGAATCATTGGGTAATAACCTTTATTCAACCATTATGGCTGGGGTCATTTTGCTCTGGGAAGATGGTTCTTATCCTGTTGCAATGGTGATATTTATTGCCAGTATTATGGTGCCAAGTTTAAAAATGGTAGCAATAGCTTGGTTGTGTTGGGATGCACACAAATCCAATGGGAAAAGAGATCCAGCTAGAATGCATTTTCTCTACGAAGTTGTTGAATATGTAGGGCGTTGGTCGATGATTGACGTCTTTGTAATTGCTGTTTTAGCTTCATTAGTCAGAATGGGACGTCTGATGAGCATCTATCCTGATTTTGGTGTGGTGCTATTTGCATTGGTTGTAGTGCTAACTATGTTCTCTGCAATGATGTTTGATCCTCGGTTGACGTGGGATAAGTGTACAACCGATGATGATAAACCCACGATTAAGGAGCCTAAGGGTGACTGAAAAGAATGAAACTGCTTTAACTGAAGCAAAAATTAACAAACTAAAAAGCTGGTCTCCAGTTTGGATCATACCACTTGTCACCTTACTGATAGGTGCATGGATACTTTATTATCATTTCAGCCATCAGGGTCCAGAAGTTACATTAATTACCTATAATGCAGATGGCATTGAAGCAGGTAAAACCAAAATTAAAAGTCGCAGTGTGGATATCGGTTTAGTTGAAAGTGTCACACTCGATAGCAATTTTAGTCGCGTTATCATCACCGCGCGCCTTGATACTGGCATGAAAGAGTTATTACGTGCAGATACCGCATTCTGGGTTGTAAGACCACAAATAGGTAAAGAGGGTGTAACGGGTTTAGGCACCTTGCTTTCAGGCGCATATATTGAGCTACAACCAGGATTAACGGGTAAAGAAGAAGATGAGTTTAACCTTCTTGATGCACCGCCACTTGCTTCGCCTGATGCAAAAGGTATTCGCATTAATTTAGTGAGTGAAAAAGCAGGTCAATTAAATGCAGGCGACCCAGTTTTATTTAGAGGTTACCAAGTCGGCTCAGTTGAAACCAGTGAATTCAATATTGATACAAGAGATATGCATTATCAACTCTTTATCAAAGCACCTTATGACAAAATGGTGACATCTAATGTGAGATTCTGGAAAGATTCAGGTATCGCCTTTGATATGTCTTCATCGGGTGTTCGTGTTGAAATGGCATCACTTTCCACATTGTTTAGTGGTGGCGTCAGTTTTGATGTTCCAGACGGATGGCTACCAGGCGATCAAATTGCACCTAAAACAGAATTTAAACTTTACGATAATGAGAAGAGCATTCAAAACTCGCTATATACTGATTATCGCAGTTACATTATGTTTTTCTCTGATTCTGTAAGGGGATTACAGGCGGGGGCACCTGTTGAATTCCGTGGAATTCGCATGGGTACTGTTGTTCAAGTACCTTATTACACTAAAGGCATGCAACAATCACTGGATAAAGATTTTCGTATTCCTGTGCTAATTCATGTAGAGCCAGAACGCTTTGCGAATGATGTTGGTGAAAGCTTTGATTTTGTCAAAGAAATTTCCTTTGCTTCTAATAATGGCTTAAGAGCTTCTTTAAAATCGGGAAATCTTTTAACTGGTGCGCTTTATATTGACCTTGATTTCTACCCTGATGCAACAAAATGGGAAGGCCCTCAAGAAGTTGCTGGTTTCCAACAAATACCGACTGCAAGTTCAGGTTTAGCGCAAATTCAGCAAAAAGTCATGACATCACTTGATAAGATCAACAATCTTCCTGTTGAGCCAATGCTTAAAGAGATGACGGCAACGTTAGCTGAAAGCCAAAAAGCAGTTGCTGAAGCGAAAGAGACACTAAAAGCATTGAATGCCATGATTGGTAGTGATGAATTTAGAAATCTTCCTAATGATATTCAACAGTCATTGAAAGAGATTAATCGTAGTATGCAAGGCTTCCAACCGGGCTCTCCTGCATACGGAAAAATGATTGATAATATGCAGCAGCTTGATCAGGTTTTAAGAGAGATGCAGCCTTTATTGAAAACATTGAACAATAAGAGCAACGCATTAATTTTTGAAGCGAAGGAAGGTAAAGATCCAGAACCGAAGAGGGCTGAAAAATAATGAAATACATCATTGGGGTATTTGTATTGATGTTAACGGCATGTTCAAGTCAGATTGATAAAACGTATTATCAGTTGCCCGATGTTTATCAAGGTGGCGTGTCAGAACAAGTCTCGACAACACAGTCAGCCAAGAAGCCCCAAATTTGGGTTCAGCCGATCCGTTTGTCTAATATGCTCGTTAATGCAGGAATTGTTTATCAAACGACGGATATTAACTATACCGTAGCTAACCAACATTTATGGATTAATCCACTTGATCAGCAATTACAACAGAACCTTATTTCAGGTTTAACAAAAGAATTGCCGGGTACCGTTGTTGCTAATCAACCGGTTGAGGATAATCTTGCGAAATTAACCGTTACCGTTAATTACTTCCAAGGCCGTTATGATGGGCAAGTGATTATTTCAGGTGACTGGATCTACGCTGAAAATAATAAGGTTATTAATCAGCCATTTTCTTTAGTTTTAACACAAACGGAAGATGGTTATCCTGCTTTAGTGCGTACATTAGGGCAGGGATGGGAGCAAGTTGTTTCTGATATAGCGAAAGCAATTCAAGCTCAATACTAACTGACTTAGCATTACGTTTATTTAAACCCAATATTCTCTTAAATTGTATTTAAGTTGAATATTGGGTTTTTGTTTATATCTAAAAGAGAAAAGGTGAAGAAGAGTTAAGCTTGGCGTATTGCATAGCATTTTTTTAGCCAAGAAGGTATTTTCTCGCAAGATATGTAACTTGTATTTGAAGCGTTTGAATTAATAGAAGTATGTAAGAGGTATTAATAGCTTATTTTACCCCCAATGATGGCTAATTCCTTAATAAAGCAAAGGTAATTAAAAAGAGTTTTCTGCGAAAAAATAAAAATAGAGCAAAAAGTTATATTTATAAACTAAGTCTTATATTGACATAAACTTAAAAATAAACATTATTATATCTTATTTAATTTGTTGATTTTCTAAGATAAAAATAAAGAAAGTTGTTTTTAATTAATGACATTCATTAAATATCAATTAGTTATGTTTTATTTGGGTATAACCCATTAAAAGGATTAGATAATATTTAAATTAAAACATTAAATAAAATAAATAATAACATTAAGTATTATATTTTCGGTTGGCTCAACATCACAAATATGACATTTGTATTAACTTCTTTACTTGCTTAAATGCGCAATAAAGCGTATCAATTTATAGTGGTTGTTGAAAAAACAATCATTATCTTTCCGCTTAAACTTAGAACGTGAGGGTTGTCTAGATATGAAAAGACAGAAACGAGATCGTTTAGCAAGAGCATTATCGAAAGGTTATCAAGCTGGTATGCAAGGTCGTTCAAAAGAACTTTGCCCTTATTTCGCCATTGATGCGCGTTCCCATTGGCTTGGAGGCTGGCGACAGGCGATGGAAGATCGCCCTAGTCTGGTAAAATAAATAACCCGTCGTAGTGAAATATATCATGGCTAATTTTGAGTCCTATTGAATATTATCACTAAGATTTTACCGACAATCAAAACGAGGGTTATTTATATATATTCCTATGTACATATTGAGCATAGGACAATTTGAGTATAAATAACAAACAATCAATTTGGATATAAAAAAAGGCTTACATTTTTGTAAGCCTTTTTACGTTATATTGTTATTATTTTTTTATTCTGATCCATGAGAATTTCTACGTAAACGAAACCCATAAATAGTAAGAAAAATAGCAAGTATTGTATTAACAGAATTATATAGCCAATCAATTTTTTCTGAAGTAAACCAAGGTATAGAAGATGTAAATATCAGAAATATGCCACAATAAAACATAAAGTCTGCATTTTTTTTAGATACTTTTCCTTTATTAATCACTTATTTTCCTTAAATTGTTTTTATGACGGTTAATTTAACTTAAAGATTTCCTTTTGATTTTTTAAATAACTTATATAAATTTGGACTATATAAACATAATGAGGTTATAGAAAAACCTAAGATCCATTTTATATTGAATTGATTAGCATACATACAAATAAATGTAATCAATAAAATTGTGATCTTATAGCCAATTGCTTTGCAAAGAAGAAAGATAAGATCAATCAGAAAGCTAAAAAGTTCTACTATTGCGCTTATAATCATATCCATACGATTATTCCTTGACGTAATCTACTTATACTAAGTGGATATAAATTTTAAGTTTAGTATTTATTTGGAATAAAAAAAGCTCACTTAACTTAAATTTATCTTTATATATAAATTTTATTTATTAATATGATGACACTATACATCGATTAATTTATGATAGCGACTTTTATTTACAAGGAAGATTTCAATGAAAAAACCAATATCATTATGGATAATATTAATTGTTTTTATTTTCTTTACTTTAGGGCAATTAATATCTTCATTTACTAGTGTTTCTACTTTAGTGGGCATATCTATAAAAGATAGCGAAAATTTAAATTTAATAGCTTATCTTTCTATATTGTGGAGTTTGATACAAACTTTTGCTCTCCCAACGTTATATGTTATTACTCTTTTTGTTATCTTTATGAAGAAAGAAATAGCACCGATGATGCTGAAAATATTATGGAGTATATCAATGGTTCCTATCGCTATTTCGATAGTTGTAGGTATGCAAAATACATTTAATAATACAAGTGGTAGTAATCAAGCAGAAAATTCAGGTGAAGTATTAGGGATCTTATTTTTAGTAGGATTACTTGTTTATCTTACATACAGCTTATTTTTCTCTCTTAAAATTAAACAATATTTTCAGTATCTAAAAGATAAACAATCGACAGCATGTATTGATAAAAACTGAGTTGAATATGATCTGTTTTTTATAAAAAAATAAATACGTTGTTAGCATAGATAAAAAAATACCGTGTACTTTATGTTACACGGTATTTCTATAATAGATTCGGGTGGTTATCTATCTTAGAATGCAGTTGTATCTTTAAATAAGCCAACTTTTAAGTCTTTTGCTTCATAAATCAGCTTACCATCAACATACACTTCACCATCGGCAATACCCATAATCAGTTTACGATTGATAACACGTTTGAAATCAATTTTATAGGTAACTTTCTTTGCTGTTGGTAATATTTGCCCAGTGAATTTAACTTCACCAACACCAAGCGCACGGCCTTTACCTTCACCACCAAGCCAGCCAAGATAGAAGCCAACAAGTTGCCACATGGCATCTAGTCCTAAGCAACCTGGCATAACAGGATCATTCACGAAGTGGCAATCAAAGAACCATAAATCTGGCTTGATATCGAATTCTGCTTCGATAAAGCCTTTATTATGGGTGCCGCCATCTTCTGTCATTTTAATGATGCGATCCATCATTAGCATATTACCAGATGGCAGTGGTGGGCCATCTTGGCCAAATAATTCACCACGGCCTGAAGCAATGAGGTCTTCTTTAGAATAAGATTCGCGTTTATCAACCATTGTCTATATAGCCTTTATCAAGTGTAAGACAACAGAATAGCTTACACTTGTACGCTGAACAACTCCGATCACTTGAAACAGAATTATCTGAATAGACGTAAGAACCAAGGTAATTTAGGTCTATCCTGATTATTTGCAAGTGTTATACGATCATGAATAACAGCTAACAAGTGTGAGTCTGATTGTTCTGGTTCACATTGCTCTTCATAATATGGCTGACGAGTCAGTAACGTTATCGCTTCCGCTACATGAGTGACAGGCCAAATATGAAATTTTTCTTCTTTTACCGCTTGTTGCACATTTTCGTTGAGCACAAGGTGGCGAATATTCGCAAGTGGAATAATGACGCCTTGCGAGCCCGTTAATCCTCTTTGCTGGCAGATATCAAAGAAGCCTTCGATTTTCTGGTTTACACCGCCAATCGGTTGGACTTGACCAAATTGATCAACGGCACCTGTAACAGCAATTTGTTGATCAATAGGTTGTTGTGCCAGAGTGCTAATAAAAGCACATAATTCAGCTAGAGAGGCGCTATCACCATCAACCTCACCATATGATTGTTCAAAAACAATCGAGGTGCTAAATGGCTGTGGTTGGTCTAAACGTAATTCTGAGTTTAAGTAAGCTTGCATAATCATCATTCCTTTAGCATGAAGATTGCCACCAAGCTCAGCTTTTCGCTCAACATCTGTAAACTCACCATCACCTATATGTGCAACGCAGGTAATGCGAGTCGGTTCTCCGATTAAATCAGGATATCCTGGGTAATCCAAGACAGAAAGTCCATTGATTTGACCAACAGCTTCACCTTCTGTTTGTATCATTACTTGGTCTTGTAAAATCTCATCACGACTACGTTCTAATAAATAACTGTGTCGCCATAGGCGATTTTCTTCTGCTTTTTTCAATGCATCAGCATTTAGAGAAGCACCATGATTAAAACGTATTGCATAACGAAGCTGGCGTAAGATCCATTCTAAATCTAGGCTCAACATTAGCTGATCTTCATGTTGTCTTGCTGCTTGTGTTAGCAAGACTTCCCAAGCATCCGCAGATAGAGAAGGGAGGCTATATTTTTGGCACAATGAATTTACAAAGCCACACCATTGAGAAAGAGCGGTTTCGTCTTCTAAATACATATCGTATTCATATTCACCATATAAAGCAGTGCTACTTAGCTCAGGCTCCATAAATTCAAGCTCTTCAAGGCTTAATCTATCCCCGACTAAAATAACCCGTAAATTGAGAGGCATGCTTTCAATAGGTAAAGGCAGGGATTGATTGTCATTCCAAACAAGCCACTCAAAACGCTGCTCTTCAACCATTTTTTTAAGGCGGAACCACATTAGTGGTTGTGCAAGTAAAGATTTTATAGAGAGGACTAAAATGCCTCCATTTACTTTATGCAATAAGCCTGGGCTGAGGGTAACTTCGTCTTTATGGCAATAGAATGAACCAAAGAGTTGTTCTGGCTCTATCCATTGGCAACAAGTAATAGATTCTGATGATGAAAATGCACCTTGTACATTTTCTTGCCAATCTATTTTATTGGTTTCTGCTTGATAACTGCCGACAACAGGATCAGTTTTGATCCCTGATTGCGTTAATGTGTCTGTCAGCATATCAAAGTAAGCAGTAGAATCATCCACTTTTAACAGCATAAACTGCCCTGAATCTGCATTGTTTAACCATTGCAGGCTTTCATACAGGCGAGGTTGAACCTCACGAAGTAGAGATGCAGGTAATTGAGATGCTGTTTGAAAGAAAGTTTGGTAGGAGGCGTAATCAGGACGTAACGCCTGCCATTCTAATTCGTTGTTTTTCAAGGTTACCGTTTTTATTATTGATTAGTGAAAAGAGATAATTAGATATCGTATAAGTCGATACCTATCCTGCAATAAGACGGTTCTTTAACTGTCATCAACTGCATAGGCAGGGAATATGTACCGCTACGACCTTATAATGACGGGTTAATAATTGGTCATTAAGGTTTTATGATAGCGACGCTCGATTCTATCATAACGTGCTCAGAAAACTATCCCTTATCAAGGCTTGTTATTAATTGATAAGAAAGATTATCTAAAATAACTTTGCCTATAAAATAGTCAAAAAATTTCGGTTCAGTGGCAGTATTTTTGTAAAATTGTTGATATGCTACTATATAGTTACGTTGTCACGGGGATTTGTATGAAATATCAACAATTAGAGAACCTAGAATGTGGCTGGAAGTGGGCCTATCTAGTAAAAAAACACCGTGAAGGTGAATTAATTACCCGTTATATAGAAAAAAGTGCCGCTGATGAAGTTGTCGAGCAATTGTTGCTTCTTGAATCACAACCATTAAAAGTTTTAGAGTGGATAGATTTGCATATGAATCCTGATTTATCTAATAGGATGAAGCAAACGATTAGAGCTCGCAGAAAACGTTATTTTAATGCTGAGCATCAGCATACGCGCAAGAAATCAATCGATTTAACGTTTAAAGTTTGGCAACGCTTATCTGCATTGTCACAACGAAGAGGGATCACATTATCAGAAACGATCGTGCAATTAATTGAAGACGCTGAACGAAAAGAACAATATGCATTAAAAGTGCATAGTTTAAAAGATGGACTCATTGAGTTATTAGAACGCGATAAAGAAAAATAAGTTACATTATTCTTAGCTTACTGGCTTCGACAATTTATTTGTTTTTATTGTGATATTTCATACCAGCCCGAAAACGTTCTTGTCTTTATATTTTGATCTAATTTTATCTCCATAAAAGAAAAACCCTGCCAATGGCAGGGTTTTGAATTCATCAACAGTAGATTATTCTACTATCTGAATTATTTACCAGCAGGAACAACAACTTCAGTTGTACCTTGGATTTCGATCTCAACACGACGGTCTGGCGCTAAGCAATCGATCAGAGCTGAACGAGCTTTAACGTTGTCACATGTGTTGCCAGTAACTGGGTTTTCTTTACCACGACCTTCTGCAGAGATGCTGTTTGCAGGGATACCTTTAGAAACCAGGTAATCAACTACAGATTGAGCACGTTTTTCTGACAGAGGTAGGTTGTAGTTTTGTGAACCAATACGGTCAGTGTAACCGATAACTACTACACGACCTTGAGTTGGGTCGATGTTAGCCAGTTCAGTGTACAGACCATTCAGAGCTTCTTGACCTTCAGCTTTCAGAGTAGATTTGTTGAAGTTGAACAGAACGTCTGAACGCAGAGTAAAGGTTTTGTTCTCAACAACTGGAGCTGGAGCTACAACTGGTGCTGGAGCTACAACTGGAGCTGGAGTTTCTTGGTTGAAGCGGTAAGCAACACCAACACTCAGCATGCCGTTGTCTGGGCGTGTATTCAGAGTACCTTTATCACCGATGTTGTTGATCCATTGATATTCAACACGGGTAGCGATGTTTGGAGTGATCGCGTATTCAGTACCTAATGCGAATACTGGAGAAACGCCAGTATCGTTATTAGAGAAACGTTCTTGAACTGGAGATGCTGAAGTAGCGTTTTTAGTTGCAGAAGAATCTGCACGCCATACCATACCACCTAAACGAGTATAAACGTCTAAGTCTTCCATTACTGGATAACTTAATTTAGTGGTTAATTGGATACCTTGAGCACGGAATGCACCGTTGTCATATGAACCTTTATAAGTCATACGACCTAACCAATCGTAACCCAGTTCAAAACCTAAGTATTGGTTGTATTGATAACCAGCAAATGCACCTGCACCTAATTGATCACGGTGAGTGTTACCATTACCGATAGAAGTACCATCGAAATGGTTGCTAGTACCTTGGTATTGAGACCAACCTAATTTACCACCGGTATACCAGGTATTGTCTTTTGGAGCTGCTTGCGCTGCAGTTGCGAAAGCTGCCACTGCCACTGCTAATGCGATAGCTGTCTTTTTCATTTTTACGCCTCGTTATCATCCAAGTTAGGCATTTGGCTTTAAGCCTTATTATTTGCCCTTGGTTAAATTATTGTTAGGAATCCAATGCTTTCATCAAATGATGATCCCGAAAAATGGGATTTAAAGCATAACCTTAACGACATAAAGTCTACAATGAACTTAAAAAGTTACAAGTAATCCTTTAAAATTCGACTTAAAATTTTAAAAAGATCCGTCTTATTCCACAATGGGAAAGATTCTGTATTTTTGTTAAATTTCTTGTAACTATATGATTTAGGTTATAAATACTTTTGACTTATCTTAAATGATACAAGGGCGTTTTGAGTATTAGGAAAACTCTTAAATTTCACTAATGGTAGTGAATTGAATGAATTTTTACGGAATTCAAATGTCGTTTAGATGTATTAGTACTTTCTAAATGGATATTTGAATTAACTTGTTGTCGCATAATAAACCCAAGGGTTTTTCCTTTACTTGCAGCAGATTCTAATCGTTTCATCTCTTCTGACGATATTTCTGGTAACCAACCGAGCACTACACTGTAATTACCACTCATCAGAGCTTTTTCCATTAAATCAACAGTCGTTATCATATTTATATGATTTAACTGGATTATTTTGTTAAGTGGTAATCCTGCATTTTTTAACCAAGTACGATTTAGTTTTTGTTGTGGGTTTAGCCACAATAACCAACGCGATTCATGGCTATACTGTTTCAGTAATGGCAAAAGGATGTGATTAATGACGAGCGGGTTTTGGTAGAGAAGTTCACTCACCATACCTTGTTTATTATTACTATCGTAAGTCGCCACGGTTGAAGGGATAGATAGAGGTAATACCTCATTTGAGATCTCTTGGAGAATGGCGTTCTGTCTTGTCGGAGATGATGTTGAGAGTTTCATATTTACCTCGTTCTATATGTACTGTATGAATATACAGTATCTCTATATTTCGCTTAAATCAAGCTCATTTTTTTGAAAGTTCCTCTCAAATTTTATGTAAATCTCTATTTTTAAGTCGTTAACTATTGGCAATATAAAGGAAATTCTTTATTGTCCTTCTTGTTATGTCTTATGCATGTTTTTGAATTCAAAGATAAAATTTAATCTTAAAGTATGTATTGGAGTTTCAATGTTATTTTTACCTGAGCAAAGGAAGGCTCATTTATTATCGCGTATTGCGCAATATGGAGAGTTAACAACAAAGTCTCAATTTGGCGGTGTTAGCTTAATGATTGATGATGTTATGTTTGCTATCACGTCAGATAATGAGTTTTATTTAAAAGGAAGTGGCTTTTTAGAAACTCTTTATAAGGCAACAAAAATGAGTTCCTATACCTATTTGAAAAAAGGAATTCCTATCATATTGCGTTATTACCATATAACGGATTCGCTATGGAAAAATCAGCAGAAATTAGATCAATATATTGATATGTCATATCACTACAGCATTCAAGAATATTTAGGACAACGAAAGAAGCCTTGCAGAATAAAAGACTTACCTAATCTAGGTGTGATATTAGAAAAAAGGTTGAATCAAATTGGCATTAATCAAGTTGAAGAACTGCGTTTAATCGGTGCTAAAGCGTGTTATCTAAAATTAATGCATAGCCACAATTTGAGAAATAGTGAACTTTTACTTTCATTGGCAGGAGCTATCGTTGGGTGCCATCGTTCTGTATTACCTAGTCAACTTAAAATGGAGTTATTAGATTGGTACAACGAATTATCTTTTCAATAAGATAAAAGCAATGACCGTTATTTTCTCTAATGTACTTATGGCAATTAGAGAAAATAACGTCAATATGGGACTAAACTTGGGGTTTAGGTAGGCTGTTTGATTCGCTTTGCTCAATAATTTGGATACAACTAATAATTTGTGGCAGCAAATCCAATAGTAATCGGATTTGAGTGAGTACTAATTGAATGCGAGGATTATCTGCATTAGGTAATAGGTTGATCCTTTCAATTAATTCTACATGAGATTGCTTAAATCCTTCGTCTTGTGGTGTTTTGCGACGTAAAGCAGAATCGATATAACAAACCGTATCATTAAGCAATGTAAGTACATTCTCATCTTCTATTTTTGAACGATGAACGCCAAGTGCAGAAATATAACTGAGTAAAGTGTGATTTAAGCAAAGCAACTGGAAAGCCACTTCTTGGGATGCTTGATAACTTTTTGGCTCTGATGACATGTTTGAGATCAGTGATGCTAATTCACCATCACTGCTATGAGCATTTCGACGAGCAATTCGATAACTCAAGCTATTATCTTTTCCTTGGTAATATTGAATAAGGATGGCATCAAGATAATAGCAGTTATTCGTCATTGTTTTTTGAATAACAACGGGCAGTTGACGGAATTTCCAATCAGGCCAAATAAAGCTAACAGCAAACCATGCTATGGCACAGCCAATTAAGGTATCGATAATACGAGGAAGGGCAACATCATAACCTTCACCAAGCAAATTGAAGCTTAATAAAACCAATAAAGTAATAAATAGTGTGGCATGTGCATATTGTATGGTTCTAAATGCGAAAAAGAGCGTACCCGTTATCACAATTAAAACAAGTTGCCCTTCAATTGAAGGAACAAAATATAAAATAGGGAAGCCAATTAAAATACCAATAATAGTACCACTTACTCGTAAGGTAAGACGTCGGCGAGTGGCATTGTAGTTAGGTTGGCAAACAAACAGACTGGTGAGTAATATCCAATAACCTCTGTCTAATTGGAAGAATTGAATAATGGCGTAGCCAATACATAAAACGAGTGACATCCTAACGGCATGTCTAAAAAGCGCCGATTTAGGTGTAAGGTGTTCTTTTATTCTTAGTGCAATATCGCGCCATCCAGTTAAACCATCATCAGAAAGTTGCGTTTCTTCCTTTTGGTCGTGGGATATTTGGTATTGCTCTGTACTAATACTTCGTAAAAGCGCATCAATACCTTGAAGATTTTGCAGTAAATTATTTAAAGGCGTGATTAATTGTGGCTCTGAAGTTGTATTTTTTAAATGATTTAATGCATTCTCTAAATAATTTATAGCACGTTCTAATGAAGGGTTATGCTGATATTTTTTATGCCAAAGAATAGATTGTGCAACTTGTTCACAAGCTCGTGCCTGCATAGAAAGCAAACGTTGAAAACGAAATAACACATCGCTATGTCGCAATTCATTACTTAATAGTTGGTATTGAACATGCGACGAACTTGCTCGCTCATGAATATCTTGAGCAACAAAATAGTAATGAAGAGTGAAACGGCTACTACGTTGGCCTCTATCACCTTTTAATCGACTTAATAATGTAACTTTAGTTTGGTTCATCGTGTCAATTAATTGGCTATTTGCCATTGCTAAATTATAAAGCGAATGTTGATAGTCATCTTCGATATCAGGATCAAATAATGTCGCTTTAGCTTCGAGGTAAGTAGCAAGTTGTTGGTAGCAACGAGTTAAATTGTCCTGAACTGGGCGAATTGGGAATAATAAGTGACCAACTAATGTTAATGAGTTATACCAAATAGCGCCTAACAGTAATAAAACGGGTTGTTCATACCATTCAGGGAAAATAGGCATACCGAGCATAGTATAAATTGCGATTAATAAAGCACCAAACGCAATGGTTGCGTACCGTTGGCCTAAAGCGCCTAATAAAATAAATCCCCAAGTAGAAATGGCTAAACCACAAAAGAATAAAATAGGATATGGGTAAAGTAATCCTATTGATGCTGAAGCAAGAAGAAAACAGCATAAAGTGATAACAAGGTTTTTTAAACGGCCAACAAGCCTATCATCTAAGTCAGTTAATGCTGCCGCAACCACTCCTAAAGTTAGTGGAATTGTGTATTTAGGCTCTTGCCCTAAAATCCAAGGAAACAAAGTCGTTCCTGTAAGCGCGATTATTATGCGAATATAATATAAAAAGTGGCTATTATAGATAAATCGGCGGGCGCCATTTAGCAAAGTGAACACAAAAAGCCCTTAAATAAACAAGATGAAGATAATTACCTCTTAGAATATAGGGTTTATCACCGATTAAAAAGAGCTTAACAACAGACTATTTGTTATTTATTGCAGGAAATTACGTATGGAACTGAAATCCACCCCGATGGGACAACGTTTAGCACAGCATCCTTATAATAGAGTCAAATTGTTAAATGCTGGTATTGAAGTCAGTGGTGAAAAACATCAGTATTTAATTCCTTTTAACGAATTGATTAATATTTTCTGTAAAAAAGGAATTGTGTGGGGGGAATTAGAATTTTTATTGCCTGAAGATAAAGTTGTTCGATTACATGGAACAGACTGGGAAGAAACTCAGCAGTTTTATCGTTATCTTTATCAATCATGGCAAAATTGGAGTAAAGAAATGAGCGAAATAAGTGCTCAGGTGCTTGAAAAGCAACTCCATAATATTAATGAAATCACTCAATCAAATAGATGGATAAAAAAGTCTAAGCTTGTTGAGATCCAACAATCTATCAAAGAAAGCTTTTCTGCTATTCCCCTTCCTCTTGAACGCCTTACTCAATTTGATAATTGCCATACTCTTTATCAGCAATGTTTAGAATGGTTAAAGCAAGGTGAAGCACTTATTAATAAAGAAAATTCTGCATGGGTAACTCAAATATTAAATGAGCATGCGGAATTTTTTAATACGATTGAATCATCGCCATTAAATGAATCACAGTGTCGTGCTGTGATTAATGGTGAAGAAAATACTCTTGTTCTTGCTGGTGCGGGAAGTGGTAAAACATCAGTATTAGTCGCGAGAGCAGGCTGGTTATTACGTCGTCAATTAGCACAGCCAGATCAAATCTTATTACTTGCTTTCGGTCGTAAAGCCGCACAAGAAATGAATGAAAGGCTTTCTAGTCGTTTAAATGCCGATATTATGGCAAAAACGTTCCATGCACTGGCATTATCCGTTATTCAACAAGCGACCAAAAAACAACCCAAAATTAGTGAGCTTGAAATAAATAGTGAAAAAAGAAGAGTGCTATTATTAGGTGAGTGGCGAGAGCAGTGCCAACAGAAAAAAGCACAAGCAAAAGGGTGGCGAGAGTGGTTATCTCAGGAGTTAGAGTGGGATATTCCTGATGGTGAGTTTTGGCATGATAAAAAATTAGAAAACCAAGTTGCCGTAAGATTAGAGCGTTGGATTGGTTTATTAAGGATGCAAGGTGGTAGCCAAAAATCTCTGATTGAAAGTGTACAACCCGAATATACAGAAGCCTTTAAAAAATATTTAAAATTATTATCTCCATTATTAAAAGCTTGGAAAACTGCATTAAAAGAGGAAGATGCGATCGATTTTTCGGGCTTATTACATCAAGCTATTAATCTTATTGAAAAAGGGCGTTTTATTAGTCCCTGGAAACATATTCTCGTTGATGAATTCCAAGATATTTCTCCATTAAGAGCTTCATTATTAACCGCATTAAAACAGCAAAATAAACAAACATCTCTATTTGCAGTAGGAGACGATTGGCAAGCTATTTATCGTTTTAGTGGCGCAGAATTATTATTAACGACTTCTTTCCATCACTCTTTTGGTGAAGGTGCTGAATGTGCATTAGATACGACTTATCGTTTTAATGACACGATAGGAAATGTTGCCAATACGTTTATTCAACAAAATCCAGCTCAATTATCTAAGCCTTTAAATAGTTTAGTGAAAGGTAATAAAAAGTCAGTTGTGCTGTTATCTGATGATCAACTTGAAAATCTATTAAATAAAATGAGTGGTTACGTAGAAGAAAATGAAACTATCCTTTTACTCGCTCGTTATCACTATTTAAAACCAGAATTATTAAAAAAAGCGAAAACACGTTGGCCTAAATTAGATCTACAGTTTATGACTTTTCATGCTTCAAAAGGGCAACAAGCGGATTACGTTATTATTTTAGGTTTACAAGAAGGTAAAGACGCTTTTCCAGCACCAGCAAGAGAATCGATTATTGAATTGGCATTACTGCCTAGTGTTGAAGATTATCCTAATGCAGAGGAGCGACGCTTAATGTATGTCGCTTTAACAAGAGCAAAAAAACAAGTATGGCTATTATTTAATAAACAACAGCCATCTTGTTTTGTTTCAGAACTAAAATCTCAAGGTGTGCCTATACAGCGAAAACCTTAGGATTATTTTAATCTCTCTTTTAAATAACCTTCATAATCTGGAATTTTAATTGTAGATTCTTGTGAAAAGAGAGGTGATGAAATTAAAAAATTCGCAGTTGCACGATTTGTTGCAACTGGGATGTTCCAAACTGTAGCTAAGCGTAGAAGAGCTTTAACATCGGGATCGTGCGGAACAGCATTTAATGGATCCCAAAAGAAAATCATAATATCAATTTTCTTTTCAGCGATCATTGCACCTATTTGTTGGTCGCCACCCATAGGACCACTTAGCATTTGAGTAACAGCAAGGCCAGTGTGGTGATTAATTAAATTACCAGTAGTTCCTGTTGCAAATAACTTGTGTAGAGACAGTTGTTCACGATTATTTTCAACCCATTCCAGTAATGAGCTTTTACAGTGATCATGGGCAACAAGCGCGATATTTTTTTCTTTTAAGAGCGTGCGGTCAATTTGTTCCATTTGATACCTTTAAAAATAAATATAGTAATTGTTTCAGTTTTCAAAATACCTTTTTTTTATCTTAGAAGCTATGAACAGATCAAGATACTATGATGTATCATAATATTTTCAATCTTCATGATGAACGGAGTAGATAAATGGTGGATTCAGACATTTATGACATTTTAAGAAGCGTTAAAACCATTGCGCTTGTTGGTGCGAGTAATAAAGAAGATCGCCCAAGCTATAAAGTCATGAAATTCCTATTAGAACAAGGCTATGATGTTATTCCTGTCAATCCAGGTATGTCAGGGCAAACCTTATTGGGGCAACCATGCTATGCCTCATTAAAAGATATTCCTGTTGCTGTTGATATGGTTGATGTGTTTCGTCAATCTGACGTAGCATTAGAAATTGCGCAAGAAGCCATTGAAATTAATGCCAAAGTATTATGGTTACAGATTGGTGTTATTAATGAAGATGCTAAAAATTTAGCCGAAGATGCAGGGTTACGTGTGGTAATGGATCGTTGTCCTAAAAAAGAAATTGAAGCACATGGTCTTCCTTGGTAATACGCCAAAATAAAATCGCCGAAAACAAATTCGGCGATTATCATTTTATTCAGATTACTGGTTATGTAGATTAATTGGGTTAATTTCTTAATCGTGGTGCCTGTAATTGGCTACGAATTGACTGTGATAACTCATCCAATGAGTCATTATCTAAGTGTTCATCTGAAACTTCATAGGTTATCTGCGCTTCAGCAAGATAAGTATGAACAGGTTGTCCTTCATCATCTTCCATCACAACATGGTACCAAGGTGCTGCTCGCAAGGTCACATTAGATGCAATATCATCCTCATTAGGTTGATCAAGGGAATATTCAGCATCCACATCGACAACAACGCCTAAGTAGCCGAGTAATTTATGTCTAACTTGCTGTCCTATCCCAAATTTGCTGGCGGTCATCATAGTATCACCTCCATATAGCCTTGCTTATTGGTTACATATATGAGGTCACAAAGTGAAATTTCAAGGGTTTGAAAAAATATAATCCTTTGCTTTCATTATGAATAAAAAACCTCACAAAATCAGATTATCTATTGTATAAAGAAAAGACAATAACCTAGACAGAATTTTTATTTGAAGAATACGACTAGAAGGGCATATGAAAATTGGTAGGGAATATATTATTCAAGGGCGTGTTCAAGGTGTTGGTTTTCGTTTTTTTACTTATCAATGGATGAAAAAACAGCCAATAACAGGGTATGTTTGGAATCGTGATGATGGTAGCGTGGGAATAAAGGCTTTCGCAAAAGAAAATGCATTAAAAGAATTTGAAGATTGGTTAGAAGCTGGTGGCCCAAGAAGTGCCAAAATTACATTTTGGTCAGCGACATCTTGTGAATATGAACAAATGGCAGACTTTTCAATCCGCCATTATGAGTAATATTATTTTAATGATCTTTTATCGAAAGATAATATTAAATACATTTAACGGGTTTTGGTAAACCAGCAAGTTTTGTCGCTTGTTTTGCAGGGCCTTTAGGAAACAAACGATAAAGATAACGGCTATTTCCTTTTTCATCGCCATATTTTTGTGCAAGCGCTTTTACTAACATCCGAATAGCAGGGGAGGTATTAAATTCTAAATAAAACTGGCGAACAAAACGGATAATCTCCCAATGTTGTTCTGTAAGCTCAATTTCCTCTAGTTCAGCTAATGTTGGAACCATATCTTCATTCCACTCATTGCTATTTTTTAAATAACCGTGACTATCTGTCTCGATTTCTTTTCCGTTAAATACAAACATGTGCGTAGCAACCAATCAAAAATAATACCGCTAATTTAGCAAAAATAAGGAAAATACCCAAGTAGAACCCATAAATCGCTGATAAATTAAGCCATTGACTTGTAATGCGTTTAATTTTACGGCAAACAGTACAATAAGGGCTTTACAACATAACCCTAGGTGTTTATATTGCTCCCCATTGCGGAGGGGTGGCCGAGCGGCTGAAGGCAGCGGTCTTGAAAACCGCCGATGGGAAACCATCCGAGAGTTCGAATCTCTCCTCCTCCGCCATCTCAACATCTCCTAGCGTCTCCTGAAGTCTCCCAAACCCAGTAAAATCAAACCTTCGTACTAAATCATTGTCTCCTGAAGTCTCTTTATGTCTCTTGAAAGCTCCTTTTTTTTGGGGTACAAATGGGGGGACATTATACCCCCTTAATATTTAATACCCCCAATATGAAACTAACAGTTAAGCAAGTTGATAGCAGTAAGCCAAAAGAAAAGGACTACAAACTATTCGATGGAGGAGGTTTATATCTATTAGTTACAAAATCAGGAAGTAAATATTGGAGATTAAAATACCGTATAGATGGCAAAGAAAAAGTTTTAGCTATCGGTGTCTACCCAACGATAACTCTCGCGGAAGCCAGAAAGAAAAGGGATGACGCAAAACGGCAGTTATCTGATGGCGTTGATCCTAACAAGATAAAGAAGGATAAGAAAAGGGATTCAAAGTTTGATGGAAGCAATACGTTTAAAAGCATTGCTCTAGAGTGGTATGAGGGAAGAAAAGACCGATGGTCTGAAGGTTACCGCAATGACATGATGGAAGCATTTGAAAATGATGTTTTCCCATATATTGGAGATCGCCCAATAGCAGAGATTAAACCTCTCGAATTGCTTGAGGTGCTTTCGATAATGGAAAAGCGTGGCGTTACAGAGAAATTAAAAAAAGTTCGTCAGCGCTGTGGTGAGGTTTGGAAATATGCCATCATAACTGGACGAGCTGAATATAATCCCGCTCCAGATTTAGCTAGTGCGTTTATTCCACATCAACGAGAAAACTATCCGTACTTATTAGCTGATGAATTGCCTGAGTTTTTATCTTCGGTAGACAAGTATCAAGGAAGTCAGATCGTAAGAACTGCATTAAACATCTTAATGCTCACCGGTTTAAGACCAGGGGAGCTAAGAAAATCAGAATGGTCATTTATCGACTTTGAAAGCAGAACATGGAAACTGCCAGAAAAAATCATGAAGATGGGTAGAGTGCATGTGGTGCCAATGTCAGATCAGGTGATTTCTTTACTGCGTCAAATACAGCCGATAAGTGGCGATTATCAGTATATTTTCCCTAGCCGAACGAATCATAAGAAACATCTGTCTGAAATGGCGATAAATACAATGATTGGCAGAATGGGTTATAGAGGAAGGGCTACTGGTCACGGCTTTAGACACACCATGAGTACAATATTGCATGAGAAAGGATTTAATACAGCGTGGATAGAGTTACAACTTGCTCATGTTGATAAAAACTCTATCCGTGGTACTTATAACCATGCGCTGTATTTGGAGGGGAGAAGGGAAATGATGCAGTGGTATGCTGATTATATAGACGAGCTGAGAAGTAAAAAGAAATAAAACTCAATTGATGGTATTATCAGGGCAACGAGCATTATTGATTCGTTGCTCTATCCATTCATCTACTTCACTTTCAATAAAACGAACTGAGCGAGATCCTATTTTTACCTGCTTTGGAAACTCTCCTTTATCTATTAATTTGTAAGTCCATGACTTGCTATATCCTGTTCTATCTAAAACTTCATCCAAGCGTAATAGTTTATATTCCATTCTTCTCTTCCTTTTGTAATTTCGTAATACTATCCATTCTTCCGTTTATATTGCTCATGATCATCACCACAATCTTTACTGCAATATGCACTATTAGGTGCAACAGGTTCTTCGTGACACCAAATACACATTCCGTTATGAGATTTAATTGCTGGTTTACGATTTGATAATGATGCTTGAATATGTAATTCGTTTATTTCATTTGCTGAGTCAATAATATCCATAATTACGCTTGTCCTGTTTCAATTAAATAAATAAGTACACATAATGCTATTAGCCCTGCAAGTTAATTAAATGTCATAATTCATCTATATTAATTTAATGCTTCCTTCTACTTGGTTGCCATATACATCCCAATCACCATATTTCTCTCGTGCAAATAATTCGAGTCGAGGAAAATCTCCGTATAATTCTTCTAACCTATAATGTATTTATTTTGGCTTTTCGCTATGCTCACCAAGACATGAATAAATAACTTGCCTAACACTTGCAGACTTACGAGGTAATCCATTACCTCTTGTGGCTATTAAACACATTTCAATATTTTGACGAGTGTAATTACCGCAATTAATCTTCGTCTCATTGTTTAATATTTCCATAAAGTCAAAGAAATCTTCTGGTGGTTTTTTATTTATTCTATCTCCTGCATTTTTATTTAATTTCACCCATGCGAACCCGAACATGTTTTTAACTTTAAAATCCCATGCTTCGGCTAGTTTAATAGCTTCGAGTGCAAAGTTTCCCGTGTACCACATAAACAGCACGGCATTTTTAGAGGAATATTTTTCTATTGGTAATCGAGAGAGGGAATATAAGTCTGTGGTGTTATAATGATTATCTGCTGCGCCATTTGAAACTTTGTTATTGTAAGACCAAGGTGGATCGCACAATATCAAGTCATATTTTTTCATTCTCCGCTCCACTATCACCTATATTAAACGGCAGTCCATCTGCTTCCATTGGCTTTATATCAGCAAACGCGCAAGGAAGAATTATTCCACCGAACTCCTGAGCAAACATTAACGCCTGCTTTGCCTGAAGAGAGACATATTGCTTAGGTAGAGCTATTTGATATGTAACGCCATCAATTAATACTAACGTCGTCATTGCCTGAACTTGTTTCATTTGTTGTCCTCCGCCTCTTTCATCATTAAGAATACTTCCATAGCGCCACGATATGGGTTTTTATTTACTGAGATGAAGTCATAATCAAGGCAATCAGCTGTCCATTTATTAGAATGGTACATTGGTGATAACCCTATTTTATTCTCAATAATAATCGGCATGGCGTCGGCTGGATTATTGCAAGGATCGAAAGGCGTTGCATCCATATCATCAAACAAAACTATTTCAGTACGTTCGTATGCAATTGTGTTTAATTTAATATTCTCAGCAACCTTTTTATTAATCTCGAAGTCAGATAGTTCGGTGTATTTATTCATTATATAATCCCGTTTGCTTGGCTGATAATTCAACTTCGTTGTGGAATGTATTTAATCGATTAATTAAGTCAGTATTTGGATTATCAGTATTTAATAGCTCTTTCCATAATGCAGTACATCGAACTTGAAGGTTATTCCCTATATTTTCATTTCTAAGCCTTATCATTCCAACATCTTGAGCATCCCAATTAATACGATTAAGTAATTGCTTTCGTTCATTCACCTCTCATCACCTCTCCACAAACAACCTCAAAATCCCTCACTAATATTAAATATTCAGCGCGTTTATTGCATTTTGACTATTTGCATTGCTTGCTCTTAAATTAAGATTTTTAATTTATAAGAAAACTATGCTTCAATATTTATCTATAATTGTTTTTAATTTTTCATAATATTCATCATGTATATCATTTAGGTATATTTCCATTATTTCTTTTATATTTAAATCATTGCATTGCGAAGTAATTTGTTTTGCAAAAAAATTTATGTACTCGATCGTAGATTTTGCTGTTAAAAATAGTTCATATTTTTCCTTGCTTAACACCTCTGGATTTATTCTTGTTTTATCTAAATTTATACTGGTGTCGCATGGGTATATGATTATTCTTTCTATGGGGATTGTTGATTTTACCTCAATATAGGCAATGTTGAGCGATGAATTTTTTAATATTCTAAAATTACATCTATCATCTTTTGATAGAGCTTGCTCAAAACTCCTTTTAAATGATTTGCAAATTTTTATATGTTCTTTTGCTATTTCCTTTATTTCAATAAAAAATTTATCATCACTTTCATTCTGTCTTCTTTTAGTATCATTTCGTTGCCAAAAATAAACACCTATGGTGGCCGCGATTCCTAGTGAGGAAATAATGGTAAATATTGTTGATATAAAAGAAAGAATTATACTTTCTCCTTTTGTTTCAATGGTAAAATACCCTATAGTTATAATCGCACCTATTAAAACCCAAGCCACAACAGTTATGATGCTAATAATAAAATCTTTCATCCCATCGAAATCATCAATATTCCGCTTCATAGCCCAGCCCTAACATAAATTAAAGCAGAAATCATACTCACATCCATGTGACTAATCCACTGTCAAAATGCCTCCTTAGTCTACTTTGCGAAACTCAATCACCCACACCCATTCGTTATTAATCCAGCTATCTTCGCCGTATATTGTATTCCACATCAAAGTAAACTCAGATGAGTAAGCGTTTTCATATCCATCGAATCCCTCTGCTTTAGCATCGCTTTCACTAATATCATTTATTTGCTGAACCCAAACATCAGTAATTTCAATTCTCCCTTTGATATTACCGTCCTTGTCTGTAATGTTAATGATGTCGCCAGTTTCACCATACGGGCAATCAACATCAACAAAGCCATGACACCATGCTGCACATACTTGCTCGGATAAGGTGTAACCCTCTTGCCATGCATTAAGCTTACGTAACTTTTCCTCGGTTACTTTAGGCTGTGGCTCAATCGGTCTACGTGCCTGCGTTTTTCTGCCACCCATGACAGCCGCTAACATTGCATCGTTAAACTTGATTCTGTCTTTCATCACTCCACCTTTCTATATCCAGCTTTATATAAACGCTCTGCATACATGTAAGCAGTAGCCATACCTGTATCGGAAATATCAAAGCTTCCTTTTTCGGTGTTTACATTCGCAAGTGATAAATCTTTCGCCATTTGCTGAATTTCCTTTTCAGCTATCTCCTTACGTCTCTCATCAGCTATTTCTTTCGCTAAGTCAGAACAGTCAAAGCAAATGTTGGCTTTCTGTCCTTCAATTAAGTTTTCTTTTCCAACTTCACGACTACAAAGACTGCAAACATTTTTAGGATCTGGCTCTGGTACGATAAATTTCATAAATTGTCCATGATGCGAGTAACTATTCATATTCATTCCTCTGCCTGCATCCCTGCGAGTTAAATTAAGCTGTCCGTAGCTTTCATACTGATATCACTTGGTTAAATCACATAAATAGTGTGGCGTGGGTAGGGGAGTCCAATTGGCGCGAATGGAATGTCGTCTTCTTGAAAATCCATCGGTGGCTGATTCTGTGGTGCTTGATGTTGTGCTGGCTTCTGTGGTTGCTGTGGTTGACCCCATCCTTGGTTTTGTTGTGGATTCTGCCTACCTGCCTGATTGTTGTTACCTAACATTTGCATTGAACCATTAATATTCACTACAACTTCCGTGCTGTATCTGTCTTGTCCATTTTGATCTTGCCATTTACGTGTTTGTAATTGAC
>PPYF01026636.1_pt1 | contig 90754 bp, 74 predicted proteins | sample 1559871 | NCBI WGS metagenome assembly PPYF01 (sample SAMN08240021, study PRJNA423297) | Human gut metagenome, whole genome shotgun sequencing project.
CCTTAGCGCCAGGACATATAAGAAACAGCGATTTACTTGCACGAGTTAAAGCAACATACAGCAAACGTCTTGCTTCGGACAATATTTGTTTTTTGTTGTACGCCTTAATAATTGCAAGCATATCGACTGCTGAACAATCCTTTAGTTTCTGTTTGGGGTCAGCATCAAGCAATCCCTGCTCAAAACTATATTCTTGAAAATAGTTGGATATATTTTGTGCCACTGTTGGTGAAGCAGGTATCTTTGTAAACTTCGTAAAATAGGTATGGTGACCTATGTTTTCCGCCACAAAACCTGATTTCGCTTTAGCCCCATCGCCAAGATCAGCAACTACAACATGAGGAAATTCAAGCCCCTTAGAGGAATGCGTTGTCATAATACGCACACAGCGCATCTCGGTACTTTGCAAAATGCCAGGCTTCTCTTTAACAAACGCAAGATGAGAGAGATAAGCTTCGTGTAAAGCTGGCAAAGAAGGTGCTGCCGCTTGAAGCTCCGCTAGAAGACGCAGTGACTTATTGATGTTTCCCGCTATCGCCATGCCTTGAGCGCCCTGTTTGGCAAGACGCGCATAATAACCACTGTTATACAACACCACGCGCATTGCTTCAACAATCATCTCTTCGTGCCGATTAACCGTCTGCTCAAAGTCATATAATACCTGCGAGGCACGACGAAGTATTTGCCTATCCGCATCAGATAGAACCGAGATGTCAAGAAGGGTTGTCTCACTCGAAAACGCCTGGCTTACCGTTTCTCTATCTTCTTGAATAAACCCTGGAAGTAAGCGTAAAGATAAAAATGTTTTGCTTATACTTGTACGCTTTATACCCTGACCATTATTACGGGTAGCGAGATAGAGCAAAACATCATCAGACACGTCAAACACGCCTGAAGTCAACACCCGATAGAGCGCTTCGTCATCATCATGATTGAGAGCAAACGCTAGCAAATCACTGACTAGATGCACTTCGGGGAAATTCTTGTAGACAGATCCACCCGAGATGATGACATCAAGCCCTTTATCACGCAAAGCTTGTGCATAAATATGAGCATGCTCCATTCCGCCTAAAAGCACCGCAATATCATGCGCCTGATTTCCGCCCGCAACAAGCTCCGCACAATGATCAGCAATCAGATGCGCATTTTCTTGTGCTGTCTGAGCTTTAGTGTTAGCGCGCACAAACGCAACTTCGATGCGAGGGTGCTCTTCAAAATAGGAATCAGTTTCTTGATTAACCGCGCCTTGTGCCCGCAGTGCTAAAAAGTCTTTACCAAAGGCTTCTTGTTGAGAAAAGATAGCCTCAACAAACGCAAGAATATCAGCATGCGATCTAAAGTTATCCGGTAATTCTATAAATTGGGCGATGGGGTTTGTGGCAAGCTCATCGCGATAGTCGAAAAATACGTTAACGTCAGCACCTCTAAAGCGATAAATGCTTTGCTGCGCATCTCCCACCGTGGTGATATTCGTGCGTCCTGGTTGTGCAAGATAATCAATTACGGCGACTTGAAGCTTATCAGTGTCTTGAAACTCATCGACCATAATCAGTTTGAACTGATCACGATAGCGCTGTGCAATCTCTGGATGCTCTTTAAATGACCGCAAAAGCAATACGAGCAAATCTGTATTGTCAAGCCTATCAGCCCCTTTAAGCTTCTGATATGCCTTATCAACCGCTTCAGCAATATCAACTATGGCATTGATTTCTGGCAGCGCACAACAAAGAAGTGCCTCATTATAGTTTTTTGCAAATGTCTCACGCCATGCAATCACTTGGTCGTATCCTTCTTGCGTCTCCCTTCTAAATTGCGGAGATGTTGCAGGAAACGCGGCAAATACAGAAAGATACAAATCAGCATCAAATGCTTCATCAAACCAAGTGTCTGTTTGCGAAGGTAGGGCGGTGTGCTCCTCAAGGTAGGTATAGGCAGCAGCAATACCATCTTGCAAAGCGGCAATATTTTTTTCAATAGTTTTGGTCTGTTTTCCCCAGGTAAGCATTGCAGCAGCCAAATCCTCAGCAGCACTCACCACGACACGCAACACCTCTTGAGGACTATGATTTGCCTGTGGGATAACCAGACTTGCAAACCCCTCAGGCATACTACGCACTGCACCAAGCAGTTTTTCAAGATCACTTTGTACCGATGATCCATAATCTCCCGTTTCAACCAAAGCCTTACTTGCCAAATATGCTTTTTGATGCGGTGTTCCAGTTTCTTTAACTACCTCAACAACAATCTCGATCGCTTGGTCAGTATAGGTTTTAACCAGATCCTCAGATATCAACTCAAAGGCGGGGTCAAGACCAAAAACAAGTGCATTTTGTTTGAGTATTTGTGAGGCCATGGCGTGAATAGTAGAGATCCAGGCATTATCGGCATTAAGTGCTAAATCTCCCCGCCCTTCTTTAAGCAAGAGATTCTTGATGCGTTCGCGCAATTCTTTGGCCGCTTCTTTAGTAAACGTAATAATAAGCGCTTCATCAAGCGACTCAATATGATTGGCCGCCTGCTCATCACAGAGTGCATGCACCACACGCTGCGTTACGGTAAATGTTTTGCCTGAACCCGCGCCCGCAGATACCATGAGTGGCTTATCAAGCGTTGTTACAATGCTATATTGACCAGGAGTACACCGAGATAAATCCATAACTCAATTCCTTGACCTGTTACTAAATTCTTTTGCCAAAAAAGGCACCTACCACATACCCTTACCCTTGCGAAACAATATGCACCATGCTTATTACAAGCGGTTAGGACATCCCCAAACGGGACACCATGTGCATGATTTACTTGATTGGGGATGGGGTGCTATATTTCCCGAAACCAATGCTTCAACTAAAGGAATACAAAGCTCTTCGATTTGATCAAGGTATACATCAAACGCTAACGCTACTTCAGACTTTTTCCTCGTAAATTCTGAGAGATCAAGTTGTGCTGGATTATAAGCTCCCGCAAGCAAGCCTTTGATGTCTTTGGCTTTGTAATTAAGATAGAAAGCTCCATAGGGTTTTGTCTTATGAAGCTTCTTGAGGCCCTGAGCATAAATCAACGCTTGCACATAGGGTGGCAGCTCGACCTCATCCCGAGTCTCAGCTTTCGTACCACTTTCCTTATCAGTGATTGAACCTTTATAATCAATGACAACATAGTCACCTTGCTCATTAGTATCCACGCGATCGACCCGTCCGCGCAAACGAGCATGAGCAAAGTCAACCCCATCGCCTTGTTCAATACTATATTCAAGCTCTGATGGCGCAAAACCTGAGAAGCATTGTGCTTGATAAACAAGATTGTCATGAAGCGCAGCGACTAATCGCTCATAGATGCCTTCTTCGTTTTTATCCATGGGGATATAGCCTTGTTTTTTTTGGCGCTGATCAGCCATACACTTATCAATCGTTATTTGTAAAAGGCGATGGGCATCATCTATATTGTCTCGCGTCACGCGATCAAATCCCGCTTCATGCAGCTTGGTATAGAAAGAACAAAAAACAGCATGTACGAAATTTCCCGCTGCTAGACCATCAAATCCGGCATCAGGAGATTCAGGCCTAATGCATTTTGAAATAAACCATTTATAAGGGCAATCATGGTACCTTTCTAAATCCGTCGGAGACAGCAAAGGTATACGCTTGCCTTGTTCTTGAACGGTCGGAATCATGTCAATGAGCGCAAACTTTTGTAGCGCATGCGACGAGTGGTTAGCCCAGGTTTCATATTCTTCGTTAACATTTTGTTGTGCATCTGGTTGCATATCACCCACGGTAAGCGTAGCAACCAAATCATCTTCCCCTCTTATTTCCTCACGGATCTGAGATGCATGTTTTGCAAGCTCAGAACAGAAAAATGCAGGATACGCTTCTTCAGCCTGAGCATTTTTTTGAGGGATTGAAAAGACTAATTCTTCTCGTGCCGCATCACGCAAGGATGCAATCATGGTATACGCTTGCTCGAGGCGCTTTTGCTTTTCAGGAAGTTTCATCATAACGCGCAGATTCTCAAGCGCACCTGGTTTATCAACAATAGAAAAATCATCTGATGTCGCATCAGCCACCACAAGAACATCAAAGCTTTCAGGAGCTAACGATTGCAGCGCCTGTTTGTCCATGCAAACAACTTCGAACAAAGCGGCAGTGCCTGCAAATTCATCAACATCCACGCCCCCTTCTTGAGTATACGATACGGGTATTCGCACTGATTCAAGCAGATATCTCACAGCATAGGGATCAGTAAGATACCGCTGCGCCTTCTCGTAAATATCACGGAGTGCACTGATTGCACCAAGCTCACGGCGGCGAGCAACCTCATCGCCTGCAAAAATAGATGTGGCGAGATTGGTGAAATACGGCAAAATCGTACTTGCATCAAAGTCTGTTATGAGGCTTTCAAAATGATTGGGCGTTGTGAAATACTGTTGGAGTTGCACCCATGCATCTACCGGGGACATTCCCTGATGAGACCTCAAATTGGTATTAATGGTTCGAGCAATTGTTGATCGACTTGGCAAAGCTATCTTTACTGACGACTCTTCGGGCGTTATGGAAGATCCAACACATAATTCAGCATAGGGCGATCGGGCAAATGCAGTTGCAGCTTCTTTCCATAATGGCTCTTGTAACAAAAGCGACCAAATAGCAGCTAGCGCTTTACCAAACTCAGTATGAGTGAAAGGTATACGTGTCTGAAGCGTAACCACATGACGCTCGTTTTTCGCACCTGAATCACCCAACAATGATGGTGCAAGACGAACATAGAGCGCTTGAATATCAGGGCTAATTAAGCCAATACGCAAAGGTGTAAGGGAACCCTTATCCCGCCATGCTTGAATAATTCGTGCAAACATTACCTGAAGCTGAAGCGGTTGAGCGTCTACTCCCGTTGGTTTAAGGAAAGTAAGAGGTGGTATCTCTTTGTGATCCTTGCTCTGTGTATCTTCTAATAACAAAGGCTTAGATATATATTCCGGTAGCGCATTTCTTTCTTTGAAAAAAGCCTGCATTGACCACGTTAAGGTAGGCTGCGCTACAAAAGAATAATGAACTTGCGGAACCACCATGCTGAGATATGTTATAGCATCACCAAGTTCAATAAGATGCTTATCTTCAAGAGCTTTAAAGTATTGAAGGATCACTTGACAAACTGCACTGTCGATATTAGTTGCATTTGAAGGGCGTATTGGGAAATCTTGAGCAATTTTTTTGCTCTCGCTCAAAAGATGAGGTAACCCTGCATAGTCATCAATAAAACTGGCAAGCGCCTCAATGGTTCCTGACGTTGAACCGAGTACCTCTTGTTGCAACAGTAATGATTGCATGATGAGTTTTCGCTCTACCCCATCGACAAGCTTTCTTTCATCTCCCCAAACATCCCAAGCCTCCTTAAAGTAAGCCTGCGGCGTTGTATGAAGCATTCCAAAAGAATGAGGCGCAGCGTTTTTTGCCGCGCGCTTGCGCATCTGCAATGCATAATCATAAGTAGGATAAAAAATCACATTTCGCATAATCACGATTCATCTTTCATCTGGGGTTATGCAGGTGTCTTTGATGGCAAAACAAAAACAGCAGCATTACTAATTTCTGTCAAGTCTTTTCTTACCTTCATACTTACGTATACTAATACGTGTCACCCCTGTGTTCGCGAAGGACCGATGACTAGTAATTGGGAGCTCTACATTGCAGGCGGAATGGGGATTCGTATCCGTTGATACGAAAGCCAGGAACCCTACTGCGAGCACCCACCTGGAATTAGGTGGGTTCTTCCAATTAGCGGGGGTGATTTTTTCTACCATGATGCGGGCGGCTCAAACCCCAAATCCTCTTCATGCCAAAGTATCACTTCTCCTCTTATTCTTGTCTTTTTCAAATCAATAACGCGTTGGTTTGAAGATCCCTTCCAAATAAGTTCATATGAATTGAGTTCTTGGATAAAAGGCCCATCGACAAGAACATCGCAAAGATCGAGCAGTTCTTTCGTGCCACGCTTGTTTGCATCCACTAAAAGATCTTCGTAGTGATATCCCGAGTATGCCCAAATACTCAAAGCAGGATTATGCTCTTTGAGTTCGCGCACAACATAAGCAAGTTGAGGTGCTTGATCAAAAGGCTCTCCTCCTGTCAAAGTAATTCCTTGTGTAAGCTTTGCTGCTTCAATCTCTTGCACTAGGGCATCTAAAGACTGTTGGTATCCACCTTCAATATTCCACGATTCAGGATTATGACAGCTTTTGCAATGATGCGGACATCCTTGCACGAATACTGAAAATCGTAAGCCTGGACCATCGACTATTGAGTCTTCAACGATACCATACATTTGTATCGTGGTTGCTCCATTAATGGTACTCGCATTCATGTATCTCAACTCCCAAAAAAGCACCTGCCCTCTTTTACTCAGAGCAGATGCTTTTATTGCGTCATATACGCGATGTTTTACCGATGTTTTATAAAAAGAATCTAGTTTTGGTATGAAGCGATTTTTGCCTCACCACGATCAACACCATGCTTAACACGATCACTTTCTTCAGCGCGTTTTGCATCATTAAAGCGATCAAGTGTGCCTACCAAATATCCCGTGATACGACGAATGCGTTCAAATGGATGTCCACCATCTTCTTCGGTGCGGCCGCATTTTGGACAATGGTCACCAATGATGCCGTTATAGCCACATTCAGGATCACGATCAACAGGATGATTTACTGATCCATAACCAATGCCGGATTCTTTCATATAACGGATAATTGCCTCAAATGCTTCAAGATTCTCCGTTGGATCACCATCAAGTTCAATGTAGGAAATATGTCCACCATTAGTAAGAGCGTGATAAGGAGCTTCTACTGCAATTTTATCGAAGGCATTAATATCATAGTAAACCGGTACATGGAATCCATTGGTATAGTAATCACGATCAGTAACACCTTCAATAGAACCATAGCGCTCGCGATCCATGCGAACAAAACGACCTGAAAGCCCTTCAGCTGGTGTAGCAATCAAAGAGTAGTTCATCTTGCGTTCATTGCTGATACGATCAACGTATCCACGCATGTGACCAATGATCTCAAGACCAAGCTTTTGGCTCTCAGGATCCTCACCATGATGGTGTCCCGTTAAGGCAACCAGTGCTTCAGCAAGACCGATAAAGCCAACGGTCAGTGTGCCGTGCTTCAATACTTCACGCTGCTCGTCATTGCGACCCAGCTTCTCAGAGTCAATCCATACACCCTGACCCATCAAGAATGGTGCATTATAAACACGCTTGCGTGCCTGAATCTCAAAACGCTCATCAAGCTGATCGATCACCAAAGCAAGCTTAGAGTCAAGCAAATCGAAGAAGAGCTCACGATCTCCCTTGGAGCGAATTGCCAAACGAGGTAAGTTGATTGAAGTAAAGCTCAAATTACCGCGTCCTGTTGTAATCTCACGCTCAGGATCATACACATTACCCATAACACGGGTACGACAACCCATGTATGAGATTTCAGTCTCAGGAGTACCCTTATAGTATTGCAGGTTAAAGGGTGCATCAAGGAAGCTGAAGTTGGGGAACAAACGCTTTGCAGAGCAGCGCATAGCCAAACGGAACAGATCGTAATTGGGATCTCCTGGATTATAGTTAACACCTTCCTTAACACGGAAAATTTGTACCGGGAAGATTGGTGTCTCACCACTACCAAGACCCTGCTCAGTTGCAAGCAAGATGTTCTTGATAACCATACGACCCTCAGCAGAGGCATCCATGCCATAGTTAATAGAAGAGAAGGGCGTTTGGGCTCCTGCACGAGAATGCATTGTGTTCAGATTGTGTACCAACGCCTCCATTGCTTGGAATGTTGCGCGATCTGTATCTGCCTTTGCTGATTTTTCAGCATATGCCAAAGCGCGCTCGATAACCTCCTCGGAAATCTCTTGCTCAGCTAGTACATGATGAAGTTCATTGAGATAGGTTGCATCCATCACCAATTTTGCAACTTCGCCCGTCTCGCCCTCAGTGCGACCCACAGCGGTCTCAGCAACCTCACGAGAATTCTCAAGTCCTGTTAAAAGGTCGAGCGCTTCTGCTAAATGCTTCTTGAACAAACGGCGATAAGTCTTTTTGACACCTAAAGCTAAACCATAGTCGAAGTCGCAGACGGACTGACCACCATGCTGATCATTTTGATTAGATTGGATGGCAATACAGGCAAGCGCTGAATAACTTGCAATATCATTAGGCTCACGCAAAACGCCATGACCCGTAGAAAAACCACCTTTGAACAGCTTACGCAAATCAATCTGGCAGCACGTTGTTGTAAGAGTATAAAAGTCCATGTCGTGAATATGAATATCACCTTCACGATGAGCCTTAGCAAAACGAGGGTCAATGACGCACATCTCATAGAACTGCTTAGCAGACTCAGAACCATACTTGAGCATAGTACCCATTGCGGTATCAGCATCAATGTTTGCATTCTCACGCTTCATATCAGAATCGCTTGCTTTTGAGAACGTAATATCTTTCAAAGTCTGCACTAAACGAGAGTTGACGTCACGAACACGATTGCGCTCTGCGCGATACAAGATATATGCTTTTGCCGTTTGACCAAAGTTAGACTCGATAAGCGCCTGCTCTACCAAATCCTGGATACCCTCAACGGTAGGAGTTCCTTCAATTGCTCCACCCTCAAGTTTTTCCATAACAAGATTGGTGATATCTTCAGCAACAGATCGATCTTGCATAGCGCCTGATGCCTGAAATGCCTTCTCGATAGCATCAGTGATTTTGGTCTTATCAAACTCACTGGTACGACCATCACGCTTAATAATCGTTGCGATCATGAACTTCCTCCCTTTAGTGCCACAAGATGTGGACTTAATACCTGTGTTTCTACAATGGGCTTTATCGTTGTTATAACTTGATTGAACAAGGTTATGCACCGGTTTTGAACAATAGCCATACTATATATTGTGGTCACCGTTCTTCAGGCGCAAAGATATAGTACCTGATTGCAAGAGACTTGATAAGAGATAAATTGGTAAACGTTTCATTTGTTTATGATTTGCAATTTCATTCACAATCATTGAATATACAGAGATTATGCAGCTAGGCAAAAGAAAAGAGTTCTCCTATAGCTATCCCATAAAGGGTGTATAGGAAAACTCTATATGTTTAATACACGAGAAATGTATCAAGTGCACTCAGTGAACCGCTCCGTAATAATAACCCCACCCATGAGAGGAAAGTGCGGAATTGAGTTGTCCGCAAAGACGGTCACGATCATAGGCACCAGGAGGCAAAAGTCCAACGATTTCCATCAAATCAGAATTAAGCCCAAAAGACTCTGCCTCAACAACAATATCAAGACGCGAATGAATCATATCGCTTCGAAAAAGATACTCTACAAAATCTTGCAAAACACCGTGATCGGAACTTTGTTCAAGTCTAACCATAGTCATATTCCTTTGCTTGAGGAAAAACCACGCACTAAAGTGCTTTCGTGGCAAAAATTATTGATCAGAGATTACATCAAGTCCATCCACTGTTGCATTTAAAACTGCAGTATACGCAGGAACTGCATAACCTCCTGCTCGCATAAACTGCACGCCTGCTTGTTGTAACGAAAGCGCAACATCAACCAGCGTTTCAGGTGCGTAATAAGGATTATCCTCGGGAAGAGATAAAAGGTTGCGCTCGTGAAGTCCTGTTTGCACTTCAACCAAAAGAGGCTTGTCGGTTGCATTACGCACGAGTGCAACCAACTCAAGTAAAACCTCAAGACGTTCACCACTTGAAATACCAATAACATCAGCACCATACTCATCAGCAAGTGCTACCGCATCTGATAAGGCATGAGATCCTGATAACAAAAACCCTTGTGCTGTTACGTCAAACGAAATAAAAAGAGGTCCATCATAAACTGCGCGCGCTCCCATAAGGGCACATTGCGCATCATAGCCATTAGAAAAGTTAGTGAAATATAGCCCATCATATGGTTGTAGAGCTAACGCTTCGACAGCAGTTTGATATTGTGTCTTATTCTGTTTTAAAGACACCTGACTTGATTCGTCCAAGGGAAGCCCAGTTGGTGAAACCGCCGCGATAATATGCTGCGGCTTAAATGCTGCTGCCTGAGCATATGCTGCTCCTGCAAGATCAACTGCGCGACCCTCGAAGCGTTCATGTGCCAAACGTGTTGCCGTAATTGCATTGGTCGGAGCAACAAAAACTGGAGTATGAATCACTGACTCTAGACGATACTCCTCTTCAAGAAGCTCTGGTTCACATAACACAACATAATCAAGCTCAGAGGCTATATCAAAATCATGCTCAGCAAAAAAACTCCTGAGCGTGGTTGAAAGCGTTAAGACATCTTTATTAAATCTCAATTGGATATCAGCCATGATGTAATCCTTACGTATTTTGCACTTCTCTCAATGAATTATTACACGATGTTAGTGTGTATTATACCGATGAGATAATCCATTTTTTAAACTGCCCCCCAACACAAAGGTAAACAGAATGTGATCGTTGTGTGAATGCTTTTAGGCATGAACCCGTTCACCCTTTCAATTTGCGACGCACACGTCCAAATGGCTGCAAAGCTGTTTTCAAAATGAAGCATGCTCGGTATATTACTTTCTGCAAACATTTGGTCCCCTCCCAATATTTGCTCTGCAATTTCCAAAGCAGAAACATGACACCGACATCCCCAAACATATGGTGTCATAACTCCCTCCTTGCGGGCCCTAATGAGATCCCCTCTCATGGGCCCCTCCTCTTTTTATGGGAGTTTTAGGGCATGCATAGATTAGGTGGCAACTATGAAACAACCCCGCATAGCAATCCTTGATGCTTATACAACAAATCCTGGTGATGTATCATGGGAGGCGCTTGAAGCATTAGGGGATGTTTTCATATATGAACGCTCATCGCTGACTGATATTGCGCCTCGTATTGCAGATATTGACATAGCCGTATCAAACAAAATTGTTTGGAACAAAGAGCTCTTAGATAAAGCACCTAACTTAAAAATGATTGCTCTTCTTTCAACTGGCTACAATGTCGTTGATCTTGAAGAGACAAAAGCTCGCGGCATTATTGTTTCTAACGTACCTGCTTATTCAACTCCGGATGTAGCACAACACACCTTTGCCCTCTTACTAGAACTTACCACCCATGTTGGAGCATACGCGCAAAGCGTGCGTAATGGAGCATGGATTACTTCTATTGATTTCACCTACCAAATTGCTCCCTTAGTTGAGCTTGCTCACAAAACATTTGGCATCATTGGTATGGGATCAATTGGTTCTTCAGTAGCTCGCATTGCTCGTGCTTTTGATATGGATGTAATGTTTTACTCTCCGCATCCCAAGCATCGCTACGAACGTGATCATTGTCATCAAGTTCGGCTGGACACTCTTTTACAACACGCTGACATTGTTTCCCTTCATTGTCCTGAAACTACAGAAACACGAAGACTGGTTAATGAAGAGTTTATTGCAAAAATGAAAGATGGAGCCTATCTTCTCAATACTGCCCGCGGTGGCCTACTTGATGAGCATGCTGTCTCTCAAGCACTACGTTCAGGAAAACTTGCTGGATTTGGCGCTGACGTTATGAGTATTGAACCTATGAAAGCAGATAACCCTCTTCGTTGTGCCCCCAACACTGTTATTACTCCTCATATTGCTTGGGCAACAAAAGAGGCGCGTGAGCGCCTCATATCGGTCGTAGCGAGCAATATTGCTTCATTTGTTGCCGGAAATCCTGAGAATATTGTATAACTCCTTCACACCCATACCACGTGCTTAAGCACGAGAACGAGCGAACAGTTTATTGTTGGTATCAAGCCAGCTTTCAACCGTACCCGTATCAAATCCATCAGCAGGATCAATAATGAGAGCGTACATATCCTCTTCTGCCAAAAGCGCATCAAGAGCATCAGTAAGCTGGATCTCTCCACCTGCACCAGGTTTAACTTCAGCAAGTAATTCCATAACGCGTGGCGTTAAAAGATAACGACCAAAAATAGCAAGATTGCTTGGTGCTTGTTCTACAGCAGGTTTTTCCACCATTGATGAGATCTTCCAAACACCTGGCTTAACCTCATCGCCTGCAATTATGCCAAATCGATTAACTTCATCTGCCTCAACAGGCATAACCGCAATAACACTTGCACCATTATGTTCATCAGAAACCTGTTTCATATCGATAAGAATCTGATTATCGGGAACAATTACATCACCGAGCAATACAAAGAAAGGCTCATCTGCGACTTCATCAGCAGCACAATGAATTGCATGACCCAGCCCCAACGGCTCATCCTGGTACACATAGGACACATGCAAGTTTCCAGCATAAGCTACTGCATCAGCAAACGTATCTTTTCCGCGACCGCGCAATTCTGCCTCTAAGGTTGGATTAGGCTCAAAATGAGCTTCAATGGACTTTTTATCACGAGAATTGATAATAACCACTTCATCAGCAGCGCTTGCAAGACCTTCTTCTACCACATACTGAATAACCGGCTTATTCACTACCAGCAACATTTCTTTAGGTTGCGCTTTAGTACCAGGTAAAAAACGAGAACCAAGTCCTGCAGCAGGAATTAAGGCCTTCATGAATGTCCTTTCTCAAAAAAGTGACGTAAATACAAAAACAAACAAATACACCGAGATCATTATTTAAGCGATCTCGGTGTATGAAGAATCTGGTGGAGATGATGGGGATCGAACCCACGACCTCAGCATTGCGAACGCTGCGCTCTCCCAACTGAGCTACATCCCCAAAAAAGGTTGATTACACCTGATCCATAAACAAGTACTACTGCTTTATGTGATTAACCAGTATATCGTACGAACTTTGTCAGATGTAACAAGACCTTAAAAGGTTGTGTAAAAGGGTCTAGTTAAACGATGGAAGTGACATAGAATCAAGTTCTGTGTCTTCTTCGATCTCTTCAACAAACGTACCAAAAAGAGGATCTCCGTTTTGACTCAATTCAACCGTACCAGTCAAAACATCCACATATTGATAAGACTGACGCGCTTTTGCACCACGTTTACGCTGAACTTCCAAAATAAAGAGCTGGGGATGAACTTGGATAAGCACGCCTTCTGACTCAACAATTTTTGAGCGCCCCATATTAGCGCGTACACGCAACTTCTGACCCACAAACTCACTTAAGGTGTCATGGATAGAATCAACAATTTGTGCCTGTTTTTCAAGATCCATATATCTGCTTCTTTCCACATGACGGTAACGAAAAAGACAATAAACCGAGTGAAATTTTAACACGCACCGACACGGATAACGCCTATTGATAGACTTAGCTTAGTCGAATGGTCACAAATACTTTGATTTGTACTATCAATTCGTATCTTTTAGCTATTGATCTTTACGTGTTACCTTTAAATACGCTTCACCAAGTGCCAAAAAAGCCGTACGGTCAAGCTGTTCGCCGCGCACGGTAGGATCAATTCCTGCCTGATTAAAAATAGTTTCAAGCACCTCAGGCGTTAACTCTGACTGACCAGGCTGTTGTTTAAAAAACGTACGACATGAATTGGTGATAGTCTTACGCCTATTAGCAAAAGCAGCATCGGCCATCAATGCAGTGGCCTCAATCAGATCTTTTTCAAGTGCATCATTGCATCTATCAAGCCTAATTACCGCACTTTTTACGCGTGGCGGTGGAAAGAAGTTGCCTTCAGAAACATTGAACTTTCCCACTGATTTTGCGTACAAACTCAACTTAACGGTATAAGCGCCATAGTTTTTTGTCCCTGGCAGCGCCATCATACGATCAGCCACTTCTGCCTGAACCATAACAGTGGCAGAAGAGATTGACAGATGTTCAAAATAATCAAGAACAATGGTTGCTGCCACAGCATACGGTAAATTGGATACCAACTTATTAGGCTGAGTATAGGGAAGCGATGAGGTTTTTAATTTTTCTAGAACTTCTGGGGTAATAGTAAGAGCATCTGCTTCAATAAGAACAAACGGTGTGGAGAATAAAGCGGTAGTTTGTGCCAATACTTGGGGCAGATCACTATCACGCTCAACAGCAATCACTCCACCAGCACGCTGCAAAAGCGCAACACTTAATGTTCCAATTCCTGGACCCACTTCAATAATCACATCATCATGCAACACTTCAGCTAAATCGCATATTTTGCGAACAACACGATCATTGATAAGAAAATGTTGACCAAGAGCTTTTTTTGTCGCAAGACCAAAAGCATCAAGCACTTCTTTCGTGGCAGAAACCGAAGCCAAATAAGAAAGCTTAGTAGAATCAGGTTGAGGCATAGATGTGTTCATATATATATCGCATCCGTCTAAAATAGCTCAATCTTTATCATTATTTTTCCGCCAAAGACTGAGCATCAACCTCTTCAGCAGGTAATACAACATCTTCAGGAGATAACATGGGCCTACTCCCAATAAGAGGGATTGTTTTGCGAACCGCAATATCTGCCATGGCAAAAGATGCTTTTACGCTTGCCGCTGCCGGTTTATACCCATACGGGTCTCCCCCTTCTCCTACCAAATACAATACGGCAGGACGTTTAGGTGGGAAACGCAAATGCTGCGCCTTGATATCTTGACGGTCCCAATAGAGCGGCTGCAAACGATCGAGAACAGCCTTAAACTGTGAGGGCACCCCAGCAAAATAAATAGGTGAAACAATACAAAGATAGTCAGCGCATTTAATTGCCGTAAAACAAGCTTGCATATCGTCTTCGATTACGCACGTCCCATGAGTTTTACAATAGTCACAGCCATTGCATCCGGCAACCTGCATGTCAGCAATATGATACGTTTCAATCGTATCTTCAGGATAACGCTCAGCAATTTCATGCTCGATAGTCTCTGCAATACGCGTACTATTACCACGAGGACGAGGTGATCCCACTAATACAAGCCAAAGTGCCATCCGTATCACATATCCTTCTCTTTTATATCCAGTAAATCCATTTTGCACTCAATGGGTCTGCTGAATCAATTCCTCGCCTTGAACTTGCTGCCACGTACTCGGAGCACGATTAAGCAAACGTTGTGCATTAGTGTACAACTGATTGAGGAAACTCGTTTGTTCATTACTGGTTTGTTTATCAAAAAGATTGCATAATCGTTTGGCAGTAAAGAGAGTAAATTCTGGACTGCACGCTATGCCACGCAATGGCTCGGGCGCCATATAGGGTGAATCTGTTTCAGTCAAAAGCCTATCAAGGGGTACTTCTAATGCCGATTGGGCTACCTCAGGCGCATTTTTAAAGGTCACTGGGCCACCAAAAGCAACGTAGCAATCTCGCTCTAGCCATGGTTTTAAGGTTTCTGGATCAAGATTAAAACAATGAAGTAGAACTCCAGCCTGAGGCCAACCATATTCCTCTAAGAGAGCAAATCCCTCATCGTGAGCTTCACGCATATGTAAAATAAGCGGTAACCCTGTGGTATGAGCTAATTCTATTTGGCGAGCAAACACACGACGTTGTTCATCATGAGTAGAAAAATCATAATGATAATCAAGGCCGACTTCACCAAGAGCAGCCGTATGGGGATCTGAAAGCTGACGTAACAGCTTTACTTCAAGCTCCCGGTCATAGTACTTTGCATTATGAGGATGTACACCTGCCGCAATCCGAAGAGAAGGCAACGCAAGCAACTCCCCTGAAATGGAATGAGTGACCCCTTCTCTTGCAAGGCGATTTATGTGCTCAGAAGTATCATGATACCAAAAAGGTAATGCATCATAGGGATTAACCTCATCGTCAGAAGGATCAGTTATATCGCAAATAAACGACACATCATAATAAGCGCTTCTCACTAATGACCATGCTGGATCAGAAAGCATTTGAAGATGCGCATGAGTATCGGCAAGAGAACCGAAAAGGCGTGGGGCTTCCACCTCACGCCAACGGTTCTTTTTTCTCTTTTGATAAAAGGATAAATCTTTTTCTTCAGGTTCGGCAAACATCAGTAGTGTTATTCAATCTCTAACGTAATAGCATCAGCATCAAGACGAGGATAGAGTGGATCCCCAATCGTAACGGTATTACCACTTGGCAGCAATCCCCATTGAGATTGCTCTTTAATGTCAGTGATAGCGGTAATATCACCTAAATCAAGGCGTTTAAACACTTCAGCAGACGTACGAGGCATAAACGGAGCCATATAAAGCGCAATCACGCGTATTGCTTCCAATGAGTTATAGATTACCGAGCGTAATTGCTCTTGGGTCTCTTCGGATTTTGCTAAATTCCAGGGTGCTGATTCTTCAACATAGAGATTTACTCTACTTGCAAGTTCTTGTACTGCTGCAGCTGCTGCAGTGAAGTCTACCTGCCCCATAGCTTCGTTATAGGTGTCGTACAGTGCATCAACAAGAGGCTTAAGCGGATTATTTTCCGCATCAGCTCCAGGAGCTGGAACACATGAATCAAAGTACTTCTTGGTCATATTAAACACGCGCGAGCATAAATTGCCCCACGTGTTAGCCAAATCTGCGTTGTAGACCTGTACCATACGCTCTATTGAAATAGAGCCATCATGACCAAACTGCACATCGCTTAAGAAATAATAACGATAAGCATCAACACCAAAGATAGCAACGAGATCCGCGGGCTTTACCGCATTGCCTTTGGACTTAGACATCTTTTCGCCTTTGGTAAGCAAAAAACCATGTCCAAATACGGTATGCGTAATAGGCATACCGGCAGCCATAAGCATGGCAGGCCAAATAACACAATGGAAGCGAATAATATCTTTACCCACAAAGTGATACTGCATAGGCCAAGCGCCTTCAAATTCTTCTTCTCTTTCAGGCTGACCATATCCAATGCCTGTTAAATACGCCAAAAGCGCATCAGCCCATACATAGGCAACATGCCCTTCATCAAATGGGAGCGGCACACCCCAGTCAAATGTGGAGCGAGAGATAGAAAGATCCTTGAGACCGCTTTTGACAAAAGAGACAATTTCATTGCGGCGTGTTTGAGGACGAATAAAATCAGGATTTGCATCATAGAATTCAAGCAGCTTATCGCCAAATTCTGACAGCTTGAAAAACCAGTTCTCTTCCCCACCGGAGCGCTGAACGGGGCGATGACAATCAGGACAAACAAAAACCCCATCGTCATCTTTTTCTAAGTCAGACTCTGCGTAATAGGTTTCCTCATGAACGCAATACCAGCCTTCATAAGCTCCTTTATAACACCATCCCTTTTCATAGAGGTCTTGCCAGAACTGCTGAACAGTATGCGCTTGGCGCGGCTCAGTAGTGCGCACAAAATCAGTGTAGGTAATATCAAGCATGTCCCAAGCATCACGAAAAACAGGCTCCATTGAATCACACCATGCTTGAGGTGTCATACCGTTTTTCTCAGCTACCTCAGCGACCTTCTGGCCATGTTCATCCATGCCAGTCACAAAGCTTACCTTCTTACCATTCATACGCTGATACCGAGCTACCGCATCAGCAGCAATCGTGGTGTACGCAGTTCCTAAGTGCGGTGCTGCATTGACATAATAAATGGGAGTAGTGATTGCATATGATTCGTTTGCCATAGAAGCTACCCTTACTTTTACTGAATGCCTTCAATGTGAGGAATAAAGGCAAAGCCTTTTTCAAGATCCTCATCCGTTGGAATATAGTCAGTCATCGTTCCATCACGATATGCGCTGTAGGCAGTCATATCAAAATAGCCAGTGCCGGTTAGACCAAAAACAATAACTTTTTCCTCACCCGTCTCTTTACATTTGAGCGCTTCATCAATAGCAACACGAATTGCATGAGATGACTCAGGGGCAGGCAATGTTCCTTCAACGCGTGCAAACAACGTTGCAGCTTCAAATACTTTTGTCTGCTCTACGCTTCGAGCCTCATCAATAAAACCATCATGATAGAGCTGAGACAAAATGGGGCTCATGCCGTGATAGCGAAGACCACCAGAATGATTTGGCGATGGGATAAAACCAGAACCCAAGGTGTACATCTTAGCAAGAGGAGTTACTTTCCCCACATCACAAAAGTCATAAGCAAACTTACCGCGGGTAAGAGTAGGACAACTTGCAGGCTCAACGGCAATAAAGTAAGGAGCTTCCTTGCCTTCGAGTTTGTCAGCCATAAAAGGTGCCATTAAGCCGCCTAGGTTAGATCCGCCACCAGCGCAGCCGATCAAAATATCAGGCTTTACCCCAATCTTATCAAGTGCCGCTTTGGTCTCAAGACCAATAATAGTCTGGTGAAGAAGAACCTGGTTAAGTACTGAACCAAGGGTATAGCGGCAATTCTCTGTACCGAGTGCTTCTTCAACAGCTTCAGAAATAGCGGTACCTAATGAGCCGGTGTTATCAGGATCATCGGCCAAAATTGCGCGTCCAACATTTGTCTCATCAGAAGGAGAAGCGGTTACTCGTGCACCATAGGTTTCCATTAATGATTTACGGAAAGGCTTTTGGAGTGCGGAACATTTAACCATAAAAACATGAAGATCAAGTCCAAAAAACCCCGCCGCCATAGAAAGTGCGGTTCCCCATTGGCCTGCACCCGTTTCGGTAGTCAGATGAGCAATACCTTGCTGTTTTGCATAATATGCTTGAGCAATAGCAGAGTTTAATTTGTGAGAGCCTGATGTGTTGTTGCCCTCAAACTTGTAGTAAATCTTTGCAGGAGTATCAAGTGCCTCTTCTAAGAATTTAGCATGAATCAAAGGAGACGGACGATACATACGATAAAACTCACGTACCTCATCAGGAATGGGAATGAACTTATCCGTTGCATTGAGCTCTTGTTTGGCAAGCTCAGTGCAAAAGACATGTTCAAGATCAGCGACTGTTGCAGGTTCAAGAGTCTCAGGATTTAAGATAGGTGCATGATCAGTATTCATAAAAGCACGAATATTGAGCCATGCGGTAGGAAGTTCTTCTTCACTTAAATACGTTTTATATTCAGTACTTTGGCGATTAGTCATAAACGACTGTATCCTTTCTTGTCGATATTCAAAGACTGATCTCACTCAGTGATAATGATGTAGTTTATTTTTCATAGTAACGCAAGTTACATAAAGCATTATTTTAACCAAACCGACACGCACATAAGAGACGGCAAACAGCACCATTCTTTTTACCTTAAGCGTGATGAACGAGCTCGTAGGCATCATTGCGACTCAAACCAAATTCAGATTTAAGATAAGCAACCATTTCCTTTTTGGAAAGTGTTGGATTGATTTGTTGCTCTTCTACAAACAAAGCAGCTTTTTCTTGAGCGCTTGCCCTATCTGCTTGATGCTCCTCCTCTGCAGGAGCATCAATCACAAGAACAATTTCGCCTTTTACAGGAGCAGTCTTGGTGCGTTCTACAAAATAAGCATGGATTTCATCTGCACGCCCTCGAACAATTTCTTCGTGAAGTTTAGTGAGTTCACGACATACCACAACCATCCTTGCAGGAAATACTCCTGCAACTGATTCAAGCGCCTTTACGATTCGCTTAGGACTCTCGTAAAAAATAAGTACAGCCTCAAGCGAACGAAGCGTTTCAAGAACTCGCACTTGCTCGCTCTTCTTACGAGGGAAAAAGGAACCAAAATAAAAGCATGGTGCGACAAACCCGCTCGCTACATACGCTGTAGCAATAGCAGTTCCTCCCGGAAGTACTTCAATAGGAGCACCCATCTCATATGCACAGGCAATAAGACGCTGCCCTGGATCAGAAACACCAGGCATTCCCGCATCAGAGCAATAAGCAATGCGCTCACCTGCAAGAACACGCTCAATTACATCCGATGCTCTTGCTGAAATAGTTGCTTCATCCAAACGCTCAAGACGCTTTTCAATACCAAGGGCACTAAGAAGGGTTCCTGTAACACGCGTATCTTCACAACAAACGACATCACAAGCAAGTAATTCAGCTTGAGCCCGCCGAGTTACATCGCCTAAATTACCTAAAGGAGTAGGAACAATGGTGAGTTTCCCTTTTGAGCGATGGGATTTTTGACTATATGACACACAGGTCATGCGTCAATCTCCTTGGCAATAACCTCGACTTCCACAAGCGCCCCCTTGGGCAAACCAGCAACACCAAGCGCAGAACGCGCAGGAAGATGTGTTTTAAAATAACGTCCATACACTTCATTAAATGCTGCAAACTCTTCAATGGAAGCAAGAAAACACGTTGTTTTTATCACATGCTCAAGATCACTTCCCGCTGCTTGTAGAAGTGCTTGAACGTTTGAAAAGATTTGTTCCGTTTGTGCCTCTACCGTATGCCCTACCATCTCACCAGTTTTGGGATCCAGAGCAATTTGCCCTGAGGCAAACACAAAGCCGTCAGCCACAACCGCTTGCGAATACGGACCTATCGCCTGCGGTGCATCAGGAGTTGCAATCGTTGCAATCATGCGTAACCTTCGTTTTCCTCATCTGGTCATCGTGCAAAAGAATCCACATTTTTGCGATTTCAAATAAGCTACCTATACTCATTTGACCGATGACACAGAAACCTTTCTTGCATCGATTCTAATAGTAGCGCTTTTTGGAGTAGTATCGAGTAAAAGAGGCGACCGTTTCATGGCGAGGAGCACTATGGAAACACAAATGCTAACATTACCTGCTTTTGAGCAAGCATCTAAAACTGTTACGGAAGTAACGCAAGAGACTAAGCTCGTTTATTCTCCTTATTTCTCAAAAGAAACAGGAGCTGAAGTATATTTTAAGCCTGAAAACATGCAACGAACTGGCGCCTATAAAGTACGTGGCGCTTACTACAAAATTGCAACGTTGACCAATGAGGAACGCACACAGGGACTCATCACTGCTTCAGCGGGCAATCACGCTCAAGGAGTAGCCTATGCTGCCCATCAATTTGGGGTACCTGCAACCATCGTAATGCCTACTACCACACCTCTTATCAAGGTTGAGCGAACCAAAGAGCTCGGCGCCGAAGTTGTCCTTTTCGGAGATGTCTACGATGAAGCTTACGAACACGCCTGCCAACTTGCCAAGGAAAAAAGTTTAACGTTTATTCATCCTTTTGACGATGAGGCTGTAGCAACAGGACAAGGTACTATCGCCATGGAAATTGTCCAGGAGCTCCCTTTAGTTGATGTTATTTTGGTACCGATTGGCGGTGGCGGACTTGCAACCGGCATCTCCACTCTTGCTAAGCTTCTCAATCCACGCATTCAAGTTATTGGTGTTGAACCAAGTGGTGCAGCATGCATGAAAGCCTCTCTTGAAGAAGGTCATGTTGTTAAGCTATCAAAAGCAACAACCATTGCTGATGGCACTGCTGTATTGGAGCCTGGCACAAAAATCTTTCCGTACTTACAAGAAAATCTTGATGGCGTTATCACCGTTGATGACGATGAACTCATTGTTGCTTTTTTAGATATGGTTGAAAACCATAAAATGATTGTGGAAAACTCAGGCTTACTTACGGTAGCCGCCTTAAAGCATCTTGATATCACGGGCAAAAAAGTGGTATCCGTACTATCCGGTGGCAATATGGATGTTATTACCATGGCAACAGTTGTTCAGCATGGTCTAATACAGCGGGATCGCATCTTTACGATTTCTATTCTTCTACCTGATCGACCAGGAGAACTCGTACGCGTTGCTCAAACCATCGCAAAAGAAAATGGTAACGTTATCCGTCTTGATCATAATCAATTTGTAAGCGCTAACAGAAATGCTGCAGTTGAACTAAAAGTAACTATAGAAGCTTTTGGTACTACTCATAAAACACGCATTATAGATGCTCTTGAGTCTGCAGGATACCAAGTCGAAATTACGCAAGCAGTGTTATAACTCACCTTACTTATTCAGGCACAACATACCTGTTAAGACAAAATAAAATACATTAGGTATCGTTAATACACCGTGTTTGTACCATAATTGTTTTGCACTGCCCACAAACGTGTTGAGATGAACTTTGGTGATACCTATGCCTCTTGAACGTATTATTTTTACAACTGTATTCTTTTTTGCCTTCACTCTTAATGCTATTACCGGATTTGCTGGCGGCATTATCACCATGCCTGTCGGCATTGCAACACTTGGAATTCATAACTCTATTGCTGTTATGAATGTTTTAGGATTTTGCGCTTCAGCATTTATTGTCATCTCAGGCTTTAAGCATATTAATTGGAAAGAAGTACGCAAGATTACGCTAACAATGGTAGTGTTTCTTATACTTGGTATTTGGCTCATTAATAATGTTCCTCTTGACTTTCTACTTCGTATTTATGGCATTTTTATCATATTGGTAGGCCTTAAAAATCTTATTCAAAAAGAACAACGCTATCTTCCTAATTGGGCGCTCTGGATTGTACTTGCACTTGCAGGATTAATTCAAGGCATGTTCGTTTCCGGTGGAGCCTGTTTAGTGATTTATGCTATGCAGAAATTTCAAGACAAAGATGAATTCCGCGCTTCAATTTCCATGGTTTGGACCATCCTGAATTTTGCTTATGCCCTGTATTACTTCATCATTGGTAACTTTACTCCCGTAGTTTTTGAAACCTGCGCTATCTGTATTCCGCTTCTTATCATTGCAACCCTTATTGGTAATGCAATTGCAAAACGAATTAGCCAAAAAGGATTCGCAAAATTTACTAACATACTACTTTTAATAGTAGGCACCTTTACCTTCTGCATGGCATAGTGCTTCATTACGGTCGTTAAACTTCATTGATCAAAAGGGCTCCTATCAGGAGCCCTTTCTTTGCTGCCGTTACTATTGGCTATCATAAAACGCAGTAGATATTCACTTTGCCAGCATCAACGTTTACCGAGATCTGTATTTATAGGGCGCTTATCGAATATCGTAACGCCCTGGCTTGCGTTTGATTGGATGTGATTCCTGAGCAGGATGACCTAAGATTACCGCTCCCAGCAACCGTCCTTTATCAGGAGCAAAACGTGCTTCGATCTTTTCACGCTCACGCACTACTTCTTCAATCCAACACGTGCCTAGGCCTTTATCGTAAGCTAAAAGACAAATATCTTGCATAGCCGCGGCTACTGATTCAATACAGCTAGGCAAATCATCGTCACTATAGGTTGGTTTTAAGAGAAACGCTAATATGATGCACGGTGCACCGCCCATCTCACGAGAAAACTCCATTGTTTCTTCTACAACTTCAGGGTTGTTTGCAAATCGCTTTTCCAGCTTTTTACGATGCGAAAATGCACTCGTACCCAATATGTCAAAAAGTTCGTGCAGTTCTTCTTTTTGGGTTAATGCCAAAAAATACCACGGTTGAAGATTTTGACCAGAAGGCGCCCAAACCGCTTCTTCTAAAATCTCTTCAATTACTTCGCGCGCAACAGGTTCACTCGTGTATTTACGAATACTTCTTCTTCCTTTGATTGCATCAACAAGCTCCATGATTCCCTCTTTCCCCTAACTTTCATGGACTAGTGATTTTACTAGCTTGTCTTTTTCGATAAGCTAGTAACCTATAGGTAAGTATACACATGAACTAACTGTCGATATATCACAAGTACTACTGCGCAAAGGAAGCTTTCTCTATGGGTCGAACATACCCCCAGGTCACTTTCAACACCCACACACTACTCGAACAATGCGCCCCCTCGCTTTATCATTCCCGCTTTGATATTGCTCACTTTCACTATGCTGATCGCATTGATTTATATGCACTCCTTGACACGCATGCTACACCCCATCGAGCACTTTTTGTCGATGTTGGATATGCCGAGTTTTGTGGGACACAGGCACTTGATAAAGCCCTCGAACGTAAAGGAATCTCTTGGGAAAATACCCAAGCATTCATCACGCATTTTCATGAAGATCACGATGGGAATCTTGATTATTGTATAGGGCAAGGAATGCGTGAATTTTTCTGCGGCCCACTTACTCTTTATACCGTTGATCGTCGCGATCTCTTTTTGCAACGAACCGGCCTCTACCAAGTAGAAGGTGCCTGCATGTACCCCTGTGCTGAATTCATCATGGGAAAAGACCGCTTTTCTCCCCGCGTGTTAGAGCGAATGCATATATTGCCAGATCACGCCCACCTTACCTATGACAACTATGATTTAGAAGTACTCTATACTCCCGGTCATGCTCCCGAGCATGCCTGTTTGCTTGAACGCAATAAACGCATTCTGTTTGCAGGAGATCATATTCTTGATGCTGCTCCTGGTCATATGCAACTTGATCCAGAATCTCACATACTTACGCGTTTCTTAGAAAGTCTCACGTTTTTAAAAACACTCAATCTTGAACATATCTACATGAGCCACACTGACGCACTTCATACACCCGAGATTATTAATGCTTTTATAGATCGTATTATCGAATCATATACCGTTCAATTAAATCGCATGCAAGAACTTATGATGACACTTTCTGAAGTAAGTGCCTATGAAGCAACCGTTGCCCACTATGCGCGCCATACTGGTGGACTAGCAGCTCAATCTGACTTCATGCGTATGCGAAGAACTGCCATTATTTATGCTTACCTTGACTACCTTGTCGATACTGGTTTTCTCGCTCGTCATGTGAGAAATGATGGAGCCTATGTGTATTGCTGCGCATAGGCTCCAATCGATTGTGTATTACGTCTATGCCTTTATTTTTCCTTTAGGCCTTAGGCTTTTTTGTACTCAACCTCATCTTCAGTTCTAAAGACGGTTGCATGTAGCGCTGACCCATCGCCACCTTCAGATCGCCTGGTCTCATTAAGTGAATCCTGCACTGATTGAGTAATGCTTTTCTGCGCTTGATCAGCACTGCGTTTTTCTTCTTCCATGTTAGCTTTAGCAACTGAAATCATCAGTTTGATACGATTGAGCTGATTAACCTCTGAAGCACCAGGATCATAATCAACAGCAACAATATTGGTCTTGTCGTAACGGCGGCGCAACTCCTTGATTACCGCTTTTCCCACAACATGATTAGGCAAACACGCAAAGGGTTGTGCACAAACAATATTAGGAGCTCCTGTGCGAATAAGCTCACACATCTCAGCGGTCAAAAGCCAACCCTCACCCATGGAGTTACAGAGCGAGAGGATTTCTTCTGCATAACTTGCCAATTCGAAAATGTCTGTCGGAGCTTCAAAGCGATTAGAGGCAGCAAGCGCGTCATTAGCTGGCTTACGCAATTTGGCGATGAGGTTAAGCGCAACCTTAGCACCAACCGCTCCCTTCTTTGATTTACCCAGCGGATCTTTTTGGAAAATTGATCCAGCAATAGCAAATAAGAAGAACTCAATTAAACCAGGAACAACAGCCTCGCAGCCTTCTGCTTCAATCACATCAACTACTTGATTGTTTGCTGTGGGATGGAACTTAACCAAGATCTCGCCCACCACACCAACGCGCGGCTTAGTGCCTTCTCCTTGCAAGGGCAAGTTATCAAAATCATCAACAATGGCACGTACAGTCTGTTTATACCGTCCGAATTTCTCACCTTCAGAAACTTGCTTTTGGCATTTTGCCATCCAATAATCAAAGAGGTTTTGTGCAGCTCCTGGCTCGATTTCATAGGGACGAGTGCGATACAAACACTGCATCAAGATATCGCCATAAATAAGACCAAATATTGCGTTGTAGAGCATAGTCGCAGAAATTTTGAAGCCTGGATTGGTCTCATCGAGCTTTTTAAAAGCAAGCGAGATGACCGGAATATGACTTAAGCCCACTGATTTAAGCGCCTTACGAATAAGTGCAATATAGTTGGTAGCACGGCATCCACCACCCGTTTGGGTAATGATTACGGCAAGCTTGTCAGTGTCATAGCGTCCCGACATAACCGCTTCCATAATTTGTCCCGTAACCAAAATAGAGGGGTAACAAATATCATTGTTGACGTATTTTAGACCCGCATCAACAGCGCCATGATCTACTGCAGGCAAGAGTTCTAAGTTATAGCCATTTGCTCTAAAAATAGGCAGCAACAAGTCAAAGTGAATCGGTGCCATTTGCGGACAAAGAATGGTATAGCCCGCCTCTTTCATCTCTTTAGTGAACTGCGCACGTTCAAACTCGGTCGATGCACCTTCACGCTGTATTGAAGCGTGCAAGTCCTCTGCCTCATTCACCAACTCTGCCGCGCGTTGTGAAGCAAGTGATGGAGTAAGTTCGCTCTCTGTATTGGCTTTCTGCGTCAACTCTAACGAAGCAGCCACATCACGCGCGGCAGCCCCTTCACGTGCACCCGTCTTCTTATCAATGGCTGCCTCACGTGCAGAAACATCAGCTTCAAGAGAAGCAATATCAATGTTACCAACAGGACAACCACCCGCTAATTTAGCCTGTTCAGCACGCTCATCGGCTTGATCTTTAAGCGCAGCAAGCAAACTACGAACACGGATACGGGCAGCACCCAGATTAGAAACCTCATCAATCTTCAATACGGTATAGACCTTATTTGAAGCCTCCAAAATCTCTTGCACTTGATCAGTAGTGAGCGCATCGAGACCACACCCAAAGGAGTTAAGCTGAATTAAATCAAGATCATCGCGTTGCGTGACCAATTTTGCCGCAGCATATAAACGCGTGTGATACATCCATTGATCCACCACACGAATAGGGCGATCAACATGGCTTAGATGAGCAACCGAATCTTCAGTCAAAACTGCAAGACCAAAGCTGGTTAATAACTCAGGAATTGCGTGGTTAATCTCAGGATCCAAGTGATAGGGACGTCCAGCAAGCACAATGCCATGTGTTCCCGTCTGCTCCATCCAAGCAAGCGTCTCAGCTCCCTTTTGATGAACGTCATGTTTGAACGCCAGATCCTCTGCCCACGCAGCCTCAATTGCTTCATCAATCTCTTCTTGTGTTGGCAGTGTTCCGCCTAAAATACCAGGATGTACCTCAACAAACTCATGGTACATACGCGTTTTTAAATGATCCTTCTTGTCATAAGGTACAAAGGGATTCAAAAACTCAATATCAACATCATTGAGTTCATCGATATTTAAACGCAGCGCCTCTGAATAACTCATAACAATAGGACAATTAAAATGATTGCCCGCCGTCTCATCTTCTTGGCGCTCATACTTAGCGCACGGCATCCAGATGAAATCAATATCCTTATCAAGCAAATTCATGATATGACCATGCGAGAGCTTTGCAGGATAACACACCGATTCGGACGGCATGGATTCAATACCAGCTTCATACGTTTTTTTGGTTGAAGCATCAGAAAGTTCAACACGAAGGCCAAGCTTAGTAAAGAAAGTAAACCAGAAAGGATAATTCTCATACATATTGAGCGCGCGAGGCAGCCCAACCGTACCACGTGTCGCTTCTTCTTTTGATAGAGGAACATAATCAAACAAGCGATGGGTCTTCCACTCAAAAAGATTAGGCACATCAATAAGTTTATCGAAGTTACCCGCACCCTTTTCGCAACGGTTGCCCGTAATAAACCTGCGATGCTTTCCTGTTTCTTCATCCACACCAAAATCATTAATGGTAAGAAGGCAGGCGTTTGAGCATGCTTTACAACGAACTGAGCGATGGGTTGGTTCGAGCGCAAGAAGAGCTTCTTTATCAAGCATACCGCTCACAACTGCACTAGACCCATCGGCCATAGCTTGTTCATGACGGTCACGCGCAAGCAAAGCCGCACCATAAGCACCCATGTTGCCTGCAATATCAGGGCGCACCGCGTTAGTTTGGGCAAGCTGCTCAAACGAGCGCAATACCGCATCATTTAAAAACGTTCCGCCCTGGACAATAACCTTAGTACCAACTTCTTTAGGATCACGAATCTTGATTACTTTAAAAAGAGCATTTTTGATAACAGACAAGGCAAGACCAGCAGCAATGTCTCCAACGGTAGCGCCCTCTTTTTGCGCCTGCTTAACACGTGAATTCATAAACACCGTACAACGACTACCCAGATCAACAGGTTGCTTAGCTGAAATAGCCGTTTGTGCGAATTCTTTAACATCTAAGTTAAGTCCCGTTGCAAAAGACTCAATAAATGAGCCGCATCCTGATGAACATGCTTCGTTGAGCATGATTGAGTCAATAATGCCATCTTTAACACGCAGGCATTTCATATCCTGTCCGCCAATGTCTAAGATAAACTCAACACCAGGAAGCATCTCTTGAGCACCGCGCAAGTGAGCTACCGTTTCGATCTCTCCTGAATCTAAACGGAGCGCCTCTAAAAGCAATGCTTCGCCATATCCCGTTACCGTTGCATGACCTATAGTAATAAAAGATTTGCCTGTTGAAGGATCTTTAGGAAGCGCATCGTAGAGATCAGCCAGGGTACGTTTAGCACAACCAAGCACATCGCCCTTATTATTTTGATATGAACTCCACAACAACGATCCATCTTGAGCAATCAAAGCAGCCTTAAACGTTGTTGATCCCGCATCCACACCCAAATAAGCAACTCCTCTATAGGTTGCAAGATCAGTGCGGGCAATTCTTTCTTGATCATGTCGTGCCTTAAATTCAGCATAGTCTGCCTCATCGGCAAAGAGAGGATCAAGACGTACAACCTCAGAGCCTTGCAACTCTCCCAAATTGCGGAGACGCTCTAATACCTCATTGAGTTTTTCAAGCTTAGGAGCAGCATTTTCCGCTTCAGCCTTTTGCTTGATCTCTTTAGCGCCTGCAATCGCACAACCACAAGCAACAAACAAATGGGCATTTTCAGGCACGATAATATGATCCTCGTCAAGCTCAAGCGTCTCATAAAAACGCTCACGCAACTGAGGAAGATATTGAAGCGGTCCACCCAAAAATGCCACATTGCCGCGAATAGGACGACCGCAAGCAAGACCTGAAATAGTCTGCGTTACTACTGATTGAAAGATTGATGCAGCAATATCTTCACGTTTAGCTCCCTCATTCAAAAGCGGCTGCACGTCAGTCTTTGCAAATACACCACAGCGTGAGGCGATGGGATACAAAATAGTGTGATCTTTTGCCAACTCATTGAGCCCGGTTGCATCCGTATCAAGTAGGGCCGCCATCTGGTCAATGAACGCACCCGTTCCGCCAGCGCACGTTCCATTCATGCGCTGCTCAATGCCGTTATCAAAATAAATAATCTTGGCATCTTCTCCACCAAGTTCGATAGCAACATCTGTTTTGGGAATAAAGGTTTCAACCGCAGTCTTTGAGGCAATAACCTCTTGAATAAACGTCAGATCAAGCCATTGAGCAAGCAGCAAACCACCCGAACCGGTAATAGCAATGGTCATAGGTCGATCCCCGTACTCAACTGCTGCCTCTGAGAGTACTTCCACAATTGTTGCACGAACATCAGCATGGTGACGTCGATAAACTGACCAAACAATATGATTATCATCATCCAAAATTGCCAGTTTAACGGTAGTTGAGCCAACATCAATTCCAATATGTAAGGGTGCAAGTTGTTGTGCTGTAGTCATTGTCATATCCTCCAAAACGCACATATACGTGTATCTCTTATATAGGTCACACACTGATTGCTTTACGTTCATCATTCGGTATAGGCTCACCGTGCTACATTTTTATCGATTCACCTGGCTTAATAAAAAGAAGTCGCACCGCTATTAACGCCATATCCTCTGAGCTCTCTGGCATTCCTTTTTGAATCCAGCGGGTAATAACTCCCAAATATGCAGAAGCAAAAAAAGCAACATAATAATCAACAAGAGGATCTTGCGAATTACGATATTGTTCATGCAGGATTTGATGCACCAAGTTAGTACAGATAGATTCTTTAATACGAGTCGCAAAACCCGCATCTCCTCCTGGTCCTAATAACGCATGAAGAAAATCTCCTTGTTCACGCAGATACTCAAAAAGATCCACAAGAAACGGAAGAGGCTTTTTGGTTAAAACATACCCCGTAATTACAGGCAGACTAATCTGACTCATTTGAACTTGATAGCGTCCCAGATCTTGCATGATCTCTTCTTCAAACGTGGCAAGAAGATCTTCTTTATCTCTAAAGTGGTTATAGAACGTACCTCTATTAAGAGATGCGGCTGAACACAAATCTCCTACAGTTAAGGCATCAAACCCTTTTTCTTCGATAAGGTTAATCAGTGCATCACGTAACGATTGCCGCGATTTTACAATACGGGCATCAACAGCACGCGTACGCATTTCGCGCTGATCCTGCTGCAACGACTCCTGCTGCAACGACTCCTGCGTTAGCATTTTTTGAACATCTCGTTCAAGAACGGTATTTTTATTCAACACATTGTTCATTTTCAACATGATACCAAGCATCAGCTACCCCTGCAAGAAAGATCACTCCCCTGCCCCTCAAAACCTCCATGAACGCACCCGCAAGTGCTGTGCTGCGGTTATAATACGTGTTTATCTACTACTTATTCCAAACGGAGGAAGCATGCAAATTACACCGGCGGAAATTGCAGAAACACTCGCAATGGTCAGTAAGCAACATCTTGATATCCGCACTATCACGCTTGGTCTTAATCTTCGTAGTTGCACCCATGAAGATATTACGGTTATGGCACGCAAAGTCTATGATCGTCTCACGACGGCAGCAGCAGATCTTGTTCCAACCGCAGAGCAGCTTGAACGCGAATATGGTATTCCCATTATTAACAAGCGTATTTCAGTTACCCCCATCGCCGAGATTTGCGCTGCAACAACTGCGCAGGATCTCTCTCCTATCGCACGCGCCCTTGATGCCGCTGCTAAAGAAGTAGGCGTTGATTTTGTTGGTGGTTTTTCTGCGCTCGTGCACAAAGGAGTTACTGAGGCTGATGAAAAACTCATGAACTCAATTCCTGAAGCACTTGCAACCACTGATTATGTTTGCTCATCAGTCAATGTTGGTTCAACACGTGCCGGCATCAATATGGATGCAATCTTTAAGATGGCTGGAATCATTAAAGAAACGGCTGAACTTACTAAAGATAGACAATGTATCGGTGCTGGCAAACTTGTTGTATTTTGCAATGCTGTTGAGGATAATCCTTTTATGGCTGGTGCTTTCCATGGTTCAGGTGAAGCAGACGCTGTGGTAAATGTAGGGGTTTCAGGCCCAGGCGTCGTTAATGCGGTATTACGAGATATGCCGAAAGATGCTGATCTCACTTCAATTGCTGAAGCTATTAAAGCTACTGCGTTTAAGATTACACGCGCAGGTGAACTCATGAGCCGCGAAGCTTCTAAACGATTGGGTGTCCAAAAAGGCATTCTTGACTTGTCCCTTGCTCCAACACCTGCACAAGGAGACTCTGTTGCTGAGATTTTAGAAGCTATTGGTGTTGGTCAATGCGGCGGACCGGGAACAACCGCTGCTCTTGCCATGCTTAATGATGCAGTTAAAAAAGGTGGTGTCATGGCTTCTTCTTCTGTTGGCGGTTTGTCAGGTGCTTTCATTCCCGTATCAGAGGATGCTGGCATGATTAAAGCCGCAGAAGACGGAGCGCTCTCTATTGAAAAGCTTGAGGCCATGACCTGTGTTTGTTCCGTTGGTCTTGATATGATTGCTGTTCCTGGAGATACCACCCAAGAAGCAATCTTTGGCATCATTGCTGACGAATGCGCTATTGGCATGATCAATAACAAAACAACTGCTGTACGCCTCATCCCCGCTATTGGTTTAGGCGTTGGTGATCATCTCGACTTTGGCGGTCTTTTAGGTATGGCGCCGGTAATGCCCGTCAATCAATATGCTGGAACAGTCTTTGCTCATCGTGGTGGTCGCATGCCTGCTCCACTAAACTCATTAAAAAACTAGCCATTTTTTGACTTTTAGTTTGATAGCCTTAATAACTTCCTCAGAAATGCTCTGGGGAAGTTATTTTCTTTACCTTGATTTTCCACCATGGTATATTGCGACTGCGCTTTTGTATAAAAAAACGCTTACTCGTTAATCGTTACCGTAACACTTTCAGCAGGAGCATCAAGAATAGAAGTGCAATGAGGACAACGGGTAGCACCCTCAGGTATTTCAGTCTTGCAATAAGGACAAAGAGGAGCTTCTACTTGAGGCTCTTCTTTTTTGCCAACACTTTGCACCTTATTGATCCCTTTAACTAGAAGAAATACCACAAAAGCAATAATCAAGAAATTCAATACAGCGGCAATAAAGGCACCAAAATCAATATTGGTTCCAGGCACCACAAGGCCGGAAATGGTTTCGGTTCCTCCCCCTGCTATAACTTCAATAGTGGGATTAATAATGCTTGTCGTGAGCGCAGTAACAATAGCAGTAAAGGCTCCGCCAATAATAACGCCCACTGCCAAATCCATTACATTACCACGGTTTATGAATTCCTTAAATTCGTTAATAAAGCCTTTCATAACCATCCTCCTTCTACAGTTTCCAAGTAGAAACGCCTGTTACCTGTATATCTGCAACACCTAAAAACCGTCGAAGACCAAGCGTCACTTCATCATCAAACGTAAGCGTAGTACCACTTGTTAAGATACAGAGCGGATCAGTTGCTAAAACACGATATCCCTTTTTGATCAGCGTTGCGATATCTTTTTCTTTTACAAAACGAGTAAGAATCTCTTCCATATCTGCACAGCACCCAACAGGCGCAATAGGCTCAATAACAATTGCCGCGTACTTCTTTTTGTGTACATAGTCCAAAAGGGGCTGTTCAATAATGAAAGTCATTTCTATCTCCTCTTTTATGTATTGTGACTTACCTGCAAAATAAGCACTGCGCCATAGCAAAGCTGTAAACAGATAGAAATAAGCAGGTTACCCTTTGCATGCATTCAAGACACAGGATTACGGCAAGAAAGTATTAAGAAAGATGAGCACGCACGAGATATTCAATATTACCTTCAGGGCCGCGTATAGGAGACTCAACAACCCCATCGACTATAAAGCCAGCCTGAATAAGCGCTTGTGTCACTTCAGCAATAACACGATCACGTACTGCTTGATCTCTCACCACACCATGATCAGTTTCTTCGTGACGAGATTCAAACTGGGGTTTAATAAGCCCAATGAAGATAGTAGAAGCAAGATGGCGGTAATCGCGATGAGGCGATTGGGGCAATTGAGGTGATGATTCTGCTGAGTGATAGCCCAACTGTGCAAATGTATCGGCAAGTTGCGCAAGCCCAATGAATGAAAGGTCACACACAATAAGATCAAAGGGGGCACCCAATTTTATAGGATCTGCATGCTTAATATTAGTGCGTTCAAACACCGTAACGCGTGTATCCTGTCGCAGCTTCCATGCAAGTTGTCCGTAATTAACATCGACACAGGTCACCTGTGCTGCCCCTGCTTGCAACAAACAATCACTAAAACCACCTGTTGAAGAGCCCACATCTATACAGCAAAGACCATGCACGTCTTGGTCAAAATAATCAAGCGCACCTTGAAGCTTGTATCCTCCGCGAGAAACATATGACTTTTTACCTTTAATAAAAATCTCAGCATCAGGAGCAATTTTTATAGCAGCACTTGTGACATACACATCATCAACACGCACTTCATGGGCAATTACGGCACGCAGCACTTCATCGCGCGACGAAAAAATGCCCTGTTCAACCAAGCAATCATCAAGTCGAACTTTTTTTGCTGCCATATATACCCTTACTATTCTTGCGATGCTTGTGCTTCTGCACGAAGTGGATCGAGGATATTTGCCTCCTCTGCTAGCGTACCATTGGTCAGCGCTTGAGCTATATCTTCAGCATCAAGCTGTTTATGCACAATGGCCAAAAAATCCGCTTCGCTTAAAACCGGAACCCCCAATGAACGAGCCTTCTCATATTTTGATCCCGCGTCCATACCACAAACAACATAGCTTGTTTTTTTAGAAACACTGCCTGCGACTTTTGCGCCAAGCGCCTTGAGAGCCTCTTTTGCCTCATCACGCGTCATACCCGACTCAACCAAAGTGCCGGTAATGACAAACGTAAGACCAGCCAAAGGTGTTGGACCAACCTCCTGCGCTTCCTCTGCCATAGTTACCCCAAGAGCGGCAAGACGTGCAAGCACTTCTTTGTTTTCAGGCGTAGCCAAAAAGTCATGAATGCTTTGTGCGATGATGGTACCAATGCCTTCAATAGCGGCAATCTCTTCAACAGAGGCTGCGCTCATTGTCTCAATACTCGGGAACCGTGCTACCAGCAATTCTGCAATCGTTTTACCCACATGACGCATGCCAAGTCCATACACCACCCGAGCTAAACTCCGCGTCTTAGATTGCGCAATAGCGTCCATTAATTTTGCGGCGATAGTTTTGCCAAGAACAATAGCCTCACCTTGCTTGTTGGTCCTTCCTGACTCCAGAGCAGCAAGCGCCTCAAATTGCAGCGTATAGAAGTCAGCTACATCACGAAGAAGACCTGTCTCAACCAAACGAGTAACAATTTCTTCTCCCATGCCTTCAATATCAAGCGCTCCACGACTTGTCCAATGAAGCAAGCGCTCAACTGCTTGAGCGGGACAATCAAGCGACACACAGCGATATACCGCCTCTCCCGGCTCACGATACACGGGAGCCCCGCAAGACGGACAAGTGGTTGGCATGTGCCAAGGTTGTGTATTGCACGGGCGCAGAGACAAAATAGGACCCACTACCTCGGGAATCACATCGCCTGCTTTACGTACAATAACGGTATCGCCCACTCGCACATCTTTTCGTACAACCTCATCTTCATTATGTAATGTTGCACGCGATACCGTCGATCCCGCTACAAGCACAGGATCAAGTTCTGCAACAGGTGTTAAGGCACCCGTACGACCAACCTGTACGGTAATATCACGTAAAACCGTTGTTTTTTCCTCAGGAGGAAACTTGTAGGCAATAGCCCAGCGCGGCGCTCGAGCGGTAAACCCCATCTGATCTTGCAGGGCAAAAGAATCAACTTTGACAACCACTCCATCAATCTCATAAGGCAAGTCTCCTCGACGCTCAAGACATTCTTTGCAAAATGCATGAACTTCCTCAGGTGTCGAACAACGGCGCACATCAGGGTTAACATGAAAGCCGCACGAAGAAAGCCATTGTAAAAGTTCCCATTGCCCTTGCGCTTTAATCGCACGATTTTGTGCAATAGCATACATAAAGGTAGATAAGTCACGATGGGCCGTCACACTCGGATCTTTTTGACGAAGCGACCCCGCAGCAGCATTGCGAGGATTTGCAAAGCTCTTACGTCCTAGTGCCTCAGCTTCAGCATTGAGTGATTCAAAACTTGCCTTAGGCATATAAATCTCGCCGCGAATTTCCACATTCTCAATTCCGTCAACCATGCCCTCCATACCCGCACGAGCAATTTTAAGCGGAATATCATGAACCGTTCGCACGTTAACGGTAACGTCTTCCCCCGTTGTCCCATCGCCACGCGTTGCTGCTTGACGCAAACGACCTTGTTCATAGGTAAGCGCAAGTGATGAGCCGTCAATCTTTAACTCGCACACAAGCGTCGGCAAAGACCCAACCGCCTCAACAACACGATTCATCCACTCATCTAGCTCTTCGAGTGACATGGCATTATCAAGCGAGTACATACGCTCTTGATGAACAACGGGCGCAAACTGATCTCCCACCGCACCACCAACACGTTGCGTAGGAGAAGCTGAATCATAAAACTGGGGGAAGCGCTGTTCAAGGGCTTGCAATTCACGCATCAGTGAATCAAATGCAGCATCCGAAATCTCAGGATTATCTTCTACATAGTATTTATAGGTATGCCTATTTATCTCATCGCGCAAATGTTCAATACGATCTTGTGCTTGAGTACTAGTCATCGGTTGCGTTTTAGGATCTAAATCAGTCATAACAAAGACTTTCTTTGCTCGTAAGTACACCAATAGCTCCCGGAATAGCATAGAGAACATCTTCGGCGCAAACACTAATAGGCCCAACTTTATGCGACGCAACAATACCCGCTTGCGCATGCAATTCTACGCCAAGTAATGCCGCATCAAGCGGGTCTAGGCCTTGTGCCAAAAGGCCGGTAACCATGCCTGCAAGCACATCTCCCGTTCCCGCCTTGGCTAAAGCGGAAGTGCCTGACGTAATCACATGCGTTTTATCCTCATAGGCAATCACCGTATTTGGTCCTTTGAGAACAACTAAAGCGCCATAGGCGCGTGACAGCGATTGTGCATCTCGTTCAGGATCAACACCAACCGAAAGATTAAAAGGATGAGCTAATCGCGCAGCCTCACCTGCATGAGGAGTCAACACCGTAACTAAATCTTTGCGTGCTCTATCTAGGAGCAGACTATAAACCTTTTTATGCGTTGCAAAAGACAAGGCGCCCCCATCTAAAACGATAGGTTTATCTACGCGCTCGATGAGTTTAGTAACAAGATTACGAGCCGCAATATCTTGCACATCCATTCCGCTTCCCGCTAGCACAGCACCAGGATGACGTTCAGACAAAATCTGTCGAGGATGGCAAGAAGAAAACGCGCGCACAACAAGGGACGCGCGCGCCGTCTGCAAAATACTTATGTTCGAGGCATCCGTAAAGACTTCTGTATAACCTGCCCCTACAAGCTGCGTTGCAACGGAAGCCATTAAAGCAGCACCAGGATAAGGAGCAGATCCCGCACACACTACTGCTTTACCGCGAGAATACTTGTTGGCATCAATAGCAGGAAACGGAAGAAGCGAGACAAACTGATCAAGCGAATCGACCATAACTAAACCATCGTCCTATCTCTTTAGTCCATATCGTCAAGAAGCGTACGTGCTTCCTTAAATTGTCGTGACAACACCTGCTTTTGATCACTCATACGAGCAGGAGTAGCAATTTGATCCTGTCTGAGCGCCATAGCACAAGCAACCGCTTCTTTGTGAGTAAATGAAAGCGAGATAGGAATTTCTTGAATAGAGAGCTCTTTGGCAACCTCACGCGCCTTCCCATGAAGACGCACACGAGGCTTGCCAGCCGCATTAAGCACAATCTCAACATCACGCGGACCAATACCACATGAAAACCCTGTCCCCAAAGCTTTCAAGACCGCTTCTTTAGCAGCAAAACGTGTTGCAAAGTGACGCTCAGGCGCATTTGTTGCATTGCAGTAATGCTGCTCCTCTTCAGAAAAAGCACGGCGCGCAAAAGCACCCGATCGATCCAAAATGGCTTTAATACGAGCAATTTCAACGATATCCACGCCCATTGAAACCGAAGAATCAAGCTTGGTTTCAAGCTGTGCCACAACATCAGCTTCTGCCTGCTCAAGAGCCTCTTTTGCCTGGCGATGGGTTTGATTGTTTGATATGCGTTGTTCTTGCTCCATACTCAATTGCCCTATTCCACCGTTACTGATTTTGCCAAGTTGCGTGGTTGATCAACATCACAACCACGATTTACCGCAACTTGACGAGCAAGCAATTGAAGCGGAACCGAGGCTGTAATAGGCATAAATGAATCACGCACTTTAGGAATATAGATCACATGATCAGCAACTTTGGTAATTTCGGTATCACCTTCTGTGGCAATAGCGATAATCGATGCTCCCCGTGCTTTTGACTCAGCAAGGTTCGAGACCGTCTTATCATAGGTAGGACTTTGTGTTGCAACCGCAACAATAGGAAATCCTTTTTCAATTAATGCAATAGGACCATGCTTCATCTCCCCTGCCGGATACGCCTCGGCATGAATATAGCTGATTTCCTTCAACTTGAGCGCGCCTTCATAACACGTTGCGCTACCCAGCCCACGTCCAATATAAAAAGCAGAGTCTCGACCTTCAAAGTATTTTGCTGCCTCAATGATAGTCTCAGTATTTTGCAAAATATCTTCAATTTGTTCTGCTGTATCAGCAAGCTCACCAAATAACAAACGCGTTTGATATAGATTGAACTTGCCCTTAGTACGTGCCAGTACTAAAGCAAGGAGGGTCAAACTTACAACTTGACCGATAAAAGACTTCGTAGAAGCTACTGCAATTTCTTTATTTGCCTTGGTGTAAATTACTCCATCAGATTCACGAGCAACCGGAGAACCAATAACATTAGTAATACCAAACACTTTTGCACCCTTAATGCGTGCATCACGAATAGCGGCAAGAGTATCTGCCGTCTCACCCGACTGTGAAACAGCAACAACAAGCGTTGTTGGCGTAATAATAGGATTTCTATATCTGAACTCTGAAGCAACCTCTACTTCAGTTGGTATACGAGCCCATGCTTCAATAAGGTTTTTGGCAATCAACCCAGCATGATAACTTGTACCGCATCCAATAATGTAAACACGATCAATAAAATTCAACTCTTGGCGCGATAGCGTCAATTCATCAATTTTAATTTCTTGACCCGACATACGACCAAACAGTGTATCACGCACAACACGAGGCTGTTCATGTATCTCTTTAAGCATGAAATCAGGGTAACCGCCCTTTTCCGCTACATCAATATCCCAATCTACGTGCGTTATTTCAGGCTCAACCGTATTACCGAACTGATCAAAGTAATCAATGCGGTCAGGGTGCATAACAGCAAATTGTTCATCCTCGAGAATGACAACATCACGCGTTGCATCAATAAGTGCAACAATATCTGAAGCGACATAAGCCCCATCGGCACCTAAGCCTAATACAATAGGTGAGTCTTTACGCGTAGCAACAATCTCTCCTGGATTATGTTCGCAAATTACTGCAAGACCATAGGCACCCAATAATCGCGCCGAAGCTTTTTGCACTGCTTCCAAGAGATTCCCTTGGTAGTATTTTTCGATCAAATGTGCAGCAACTTCGGTATCGGTCTCAGAATCAAAAACGTGTCCTTCGGCTTCAAGCTCTTCACGAAGCTCTCTAAAGTTTTCAATAATTCCATTATGAACAACAGCAATATCATTTGCGCAACTGGTATGAGGGTGCGCATTACGCTCAGAGGGTTGTCCATGCGTTGCCCAACGAGTATGACCAATGCCACAAGTGCCCAAACAATTCTCGTCAGTAACAGATGCTACCAACTCAGCTACTTTACCCAGTCGACGTACAACATTTATATTCGCTCCATCATAAACAGCAATTCCCGCTGAGTCATATCCGCGGTATTCAAGACGTTGCAAGCCTTCAAGCAAAGTGTCTTTGGCTTGGATTTTTCCCGTAAAACCTACAATGCCACACATATATAAGAACTCCTCAAAACAAAGGTAAGCTTTCAATCACAAGCATGTGCTCTTTTCTGCCTTATATCACGCAGTACGACCACTTGCGTAGTAACTGATTTATTTTACCTTATGAAGTCAAAACCTGGCAGACACACACGTAAAAGCCATGGCCCGATTTTGTAATATTCACCGACATGTGTCACTATGCCCACAAGATTTAAAAACAATAAAAGTGATGCTCTGCGAATTTCTTTTTTAAACCCACAAAGCATCACTTCTTTATTACGAGTAACGAGAAATATGTATGTTTGGTCTTAATTAATGCGACTTATGCACGAGAGGCCTGATATTCTTCTACCAACTTTTTCTGAACATCATAGGGAGCAGGTTCATAGCCAGTAATTTCAAGCGAATACGTACCTGAACCTCGTGTCATAGCACGCAAATCTTTAGTATAGGTAAGCACTTCAGCATAAGGAACGCGCACTACAATAATAGTGTCCCCTGCATCATCAGAATCAGTACCAACAATACGGCCACGACGCGTTGCCACATCACCCATAACGGCGCCTGCGTACTCTTCGGCAACCACAATATTCATGTCTGCCATTGGCTCCAAAATAACTGGATCAGCTTTTTCACATGCAAGCCTAAAGCCTATGCGAGCAGCAGTTTTGAAAGCCATTTCATTGGAATCTACTGAATGATATGAACCATCGAAGACAACGCAATCAATATCAACCATAGGATATCCTGCCAAAAAACCCTCAGCCATGGCTTCCTCAACGCCCTTTTCAACCGCAGGGATCAAGTTCTTAGGAATGCGTCCGCCTACTACTTCCGACTCAAAGGTGAAGCCAACGCCAGGATTAGGTGAAATGCGAAGCCAGCAATCTCCGAATTGTCCAGATCCACCTGTTTGTTTCTTGTGACGACCCTCTGCCTCAGCTGCCTTAGTAATAGTCTCACGATAAGGAATACGCACCGGAACTTGCTCAACCTCAACACCAGTTTGCGCCTTCAAACGATTGAGCAAAACATCAACTGCCATATCTCCCATGGTGTAGAGCACTTGTTGATGAGTTTCTTCATCACGGACAAGAGAAATAGTAGGATCAATCTCAGCTTGACGCGCTAAAAATGTTCCTAATTTATCATCATCATTTTTGTTCTTTGCCTTAAGGGCAACTGGATATTGCGGAATAGGCATAGGAAGTGGATCAACTTCGATGGTTCCCGATAAGGAAAGTGTGTCGCCTGTTTTTGTTTCAGAGAGCTTAGGTACAACAATAATGTCACCTGCTTTAGCGCTCTTAACATCCATGGGTTCTTTACCCATCATCACGTAGAGGTGACCTAAACGCTCCTTTTTGCCGGTGCGTGAATTAATCAGTTCAGTTGCTGGCTCCATATAACCAGAAATAGTCTTGATAAAACTCAATCGGCCAACATAGGGATCAGAAACCGTCTTGAAAACAAATCCTGCCGGCTCCCCACTTTCATCGATAACAAGCTCATCGCCATTAGCTAAATAGAATGGTCCATGATGACGAGGGTGAGGGAAATAGGTACAAATATCATCCATGATACCCTGGATGCCTTGCTCGATAATAGTCGAGCCCACAAACACAGGGATAAAAATCTCTTGAGCAATAGCGTCAGCTAGGAGGGATTCAAGCTCTTCTTGCGTTAGTTGCTCTTCCCCATCAAGATATTTCATCATAAGCTCGTCGTCTGCTTCAGCGACTAAATCACATAACTTATCACGAGCAATTTGTGCTGCATCAGCATACTCAGGTGGAATTTCTTCAATACGCTCTCCACCGTTTTCAAAGTAACGTGCTTTCATGCGCAAAATATCAATAACGCCCTTAAAGTCTGGGCCGACTTCTATAGGAATAGTTACCGCACCTAAGCGCGAACCAAAACGGGCGTGAAGTTGTGCCATGGCAATATCAAAATTTGCACCTTCACGATCAATATGATTAATAAACACTGAACGTGAAGTACGCATAAGCTCAGCTTCATGCCAAAGGCGCGTGGTCATAACTTGAGGACCTGCAACCGCGTCAACAACAAACAGGCACATTTCACATGCTTGCATAGTCGCAAGGGTATCTCCCAAAAAATCTGCCTGTCCTGAAGTATCAAGCAAATTGATCTTATAGTCTCCCTTGTAAGGAATAGGTGCAATAGAGGTACCTAAGGTAAAACGACGCCTAATCTCTTCTTCGTCATAATCCATATAGGATTTGCCGTCATGGGTAGTTCCCATACGGGGTGTTTTACCAGAAATATGAAGCATAGCCTCAGCAAAAGATGTCTTACCTGCACCGTCTTGCCCTACAAGGGCAATATTGCGGACGTGTTCGGTTGCCGGAGCAGCCATTCTCACCACCAGCCTCTCAAAGATGGTTTTACGCGATCTTAAAAATTACAATCAAAAAGAAAGCAAACCATCTTTTGTTTATGTCGGTCACAACTTTACCTGCCTCATATCCCCTCTATGGACAGATGATCGACTATTTGAACATGTTCACTAGTGTAACGCAATCAACCTCGTCATATGACGAGGTTGATGCATCATTTTAAAAACAATATTGGTATATGAAACGGTTTTTAGGATTCCATTTAAGCTTCTTTGTTTTCAGGAGTAACAATAGTATTGTTCTCCAAAATCCATGCAAGAGCCTTATTACGCTGCGCTCCCTCTTTGAGCAAAAACGTACGTCCTGTTTTCTCCATCAGCTCAAATGTTTCTTCTTCTGCCCCAGGTGCAATTTGATGAATCATAGCCATTAAATCAGGTAATTCAATTTGAAGCTTTTCGTGCTCATATACGGCATCAAGAATAAATCCTTGAATCAATTGTATTTTAGCTTGTTCAGCAAGTGTTGCTCGAATGGTTGCTTCATTAGTGTTTTGCTCTTTGCAATACTCATCAAACTCAATACCTTGCTGCGCCAATTCAGCTTTAAAGTTTTCGAGCATGTCAGTAGTCATGCTATCAACCATTTTGTCGCTAATTTCTCCCTCAAAGCGATCAAAATAGACATCCATCAATGCGCCAATAACATATTCTTGATATTGATGGTCCAACAATGCTTCAGCCTGCTCACGGAATTTAGCACGCAATTCAGCCACCGTATTAATTCCCATTGCCGCGAGATTCTGCTGAACCCATGTATCAGTAACAGCTGGAATGACTACATTTTCCGTATCGCCCTGCGCTGTTTGCGTTGCAAACTCTTTAGCTAACATGGCAATCTGCTCATCAATATCTTCTTCAGTTACAGCAGGAGGGGCAGGAACCTCAACTGTAAACGTAGAATAATCACTCAAAGGAAAACTTGGCTTAGGAACTATATTCATGGTGAAGGTAAAGGGCTTATTTTGAGCAAGCTCTCCCGCTTCTTCAACCTTGCTTGATGAAAGAGGAATGATATTCTCTTGGCTCAATGCTTGGGGAATCAAGTAACTCATAACCGCTGTCCCGATAGCGTCTTTAGCCTCATCAAGACCAAGCGCGCCTACAATTTTATCAACAGGCGTTTCTCCCTCTAGAGACTCTAATTGAAATTGCTCTACAAAGGCAGCTACTCCTTTATCAAATCCCTCATTAACTTCTTCAGGAGTAGCTTCAATAACAAGTTGTATTTCATCAGGAGAAAGCGTATTACGCGTAATTTTCATAGTAGGAAAAGATCCTTTCAAAACTCAACCTTAATAGGGCATATCCCTTTGCAAGGCTTATCTCTTGTGTCGTAGGACATGATAGCGTATTTTATTGAACAACTTATACTCATTCAAAATATCTGCTCAACTAATCAGCCATCTCTCTCTTACAATATATGACTATGGATGAATCAAAAATATACAAGCCCCGTTATAAGGTGAAGGCGCAATCAACCCCGCTTTTGTCTCTTAAAGATGATCACTCTCATTCTCCTCACCCTTATCCAGAAATACCTCGTGAGATACGAGCAGAAAATGAAGATGATGACGGGTATGATCCTTATTCAGACTACCATCCTCGAGAAAAGTTTTTTGAAGACAACCCTTGGGATTAGCGCCATCCAACAGACAAAAAAATCCCTGCACACTATCAATGCACAGGGATTACAACAAAGCAGTATATAAGATGCTTTTTAGAGAGCTTTCTTAGCAACCTCTACCAATGCTGCAAAAGCTTGAGGGTCATTAACAGCCATATCAGCTAATACCTTACGATCAAGCTCTACGCCAGCTTTCTTAAGGCCATTCATGAACACAGAGTAAGACAAGCCATTGATGCGTGCTGCCGCATTAATACGGGTAATCCAAAGACGGCGAATTTCACGCTTCTTATTACGACGATCACGGTATGCATACTGGAGAGAATGCTGTACCTGCTCTTTTGCTGCACGATATGAACGAGATTTTGCACCATAATAACCCTTGGCGCGATTGAGGGTGGTACGACGCTTTTTATGAGCTGAAACTGCGCGCTTTACACGTGGCATATTCTAGTTCCTTTCCGATATGGCTTAACGAAGACCGAGGTTACGAGCTACGGTTTTCTGATCTGCAGTAGATACTTCGGTCTCATGACGGAAGTTACGCTTACGCTTCTGGCTTTTCTTGGTAAGAATATGGCTCTTGTAAGCCTTAGCACGCATAATCTTGCCAGATCCGGTTACGCGAAAACGCTTTGCAGTACCGGAATGGGTCTTCATCTTAGGCATTTATTCGTCCTTTCCTTGTTCATCTTTCTTCTTTTTCACCGTTGTAGGCAACGGAGCAATAAGCATGTGCATATTGCGGCCTTCCATCTTTGGTTGGTTTTCGATAACCGCAACATCCTTTAAGTCATCAGCCAAACGTTCCAAAATTGATAAGCCTAATTCTGGATGAGACATCTCACGGCCTCTAAACATAATGGTGATTTTGACCTTTGAACCAGCTTCCAAAAAACGGATGATGTGCTTTTTCTTGGTTGTATAATCACCCACATCAATTTTGGGACGAAACTTCATTTCTTTCGTTTCGATCTTGCTTTGGTTCTTGCGTGCTTGTTTAGCGCGAATAGCCTGATCATACTTGAACTTTCCATAGTCCATGATGCGACATACAGGCGGATCTGCTTGAGGAGCAATCTCAACCAAATCTAACCCCTCATTGTCGGCGACACGCTGAGCTTGCTCGATAGGCATGATCCCCATCTGTGAACCGTCATATCCAATCAGACGGCATTCCCTAATGCGGATATCCTCATTAAGCCTTGGTTCCTGAGCAGCTATGGCGCCCACCCCCTTTTCTACTTTCTCTATAAATAACAACACCATACGCGTTGTTTATAACCCTTTAGCCATAAAAAAACCTGTGTACAAAAGCCCACAGGTTAAAAGACACACAAATGTGTTAGGAATCTTTTAAAAACCCATCAGCTTCATAGCCGAACCAGGTGGAGAAAAGCTTTTACTCTTCTCACTTGTTTCATAGCTTTGACACTATACCATGCAGCTAGCCATCCTGCAAGCAGACACATAAAACGCAAGGTTAACGGTAGCAAGACACAACTATCTTTATGACTATCCTTGTGAAGAAGGTTCCACACTGATGCTGATACGCCTAATAGTGTCTGCTAGATTACCCGACTGATTAGCGTTGCTGTAATCATAGGTAAGCGTTGCTCCCCAGTCGTATACTCCATCGCCTTGTTTACCGGTACCATTAAAACTCGTTTGTTCGGTAATGAGTGTTTTTCCGTCCGTATCGTAGGTTGAATAGCTTGCACTATCGGTTGGAGCATTTAATACAGCAGGATTGAGATCCGTTAGACCTGCAGCGCGAAGTGAGTTTTGAATAACATGAGCCGACTGAATGGCATCAACAAATGAAATGGTACCGTATCCCAAAGCGGATGTCGGTGCTGTATACGATGCCCATCCTACCTGGCCACCTTCGTTAAGGCGAAGAACCACCGTCGGAGTACCACGCTTGGGATCACCTTGTTCTTCGGTGAGAGGAACAACAACTTCACTCTTTAAATTACCTACTTCGATAGGTGTCTCTGATTCAACAGTTGCACCATGCCCAATATGTGATATCGCTTCATCTTTAGTTAGCCCCAAAAGACTTACTAAATTGACAACTTCGGAGGTTGCCGTAACTTTTTCTTTTTCGTCAGCATCTTCCAAAAGCGTAGTTGAGTCTTGCTGGGCAGACGTTGATACATTTTTCTTATCTGCTTCTAAAAACATCAAGACGCCCACCACGATAAGAGCAATAAGCATCAAAACGAGAATGGTGGCTAAAAATGTAAGAGCGACACGAACGCGTTTATTATGACGCTGTCTATTTGAGTACTCTGTAAGCGAGATGCGGCCTCGTTGCTCACGCTCAACTTCATCGAGAGATATCTGACCATCATAGGTATCATGCGTACCATGCGTATCATACACACCATCTGTATCAGATGACACTTCTTGCTGCTTCATACGCTCAATAACCGCATCAGGAACCGCAGGAGGCGTTGGTTCATCGTCAAGAATAATGGTTTCAAAAGCATCAGATAAGTCAGCGTTGGTGGCAATATCAATATTGTTCGCACCAGAAACAACTTCATCAACTTGCTCGCTGAGATGCTCGACTTCTTCTACCTCAGTATTCGCAGTCTCAGTATTTTCTACTTCAGTATTCGCAGTCTCTTCATCATGTTCTTGATTCTCTGGTTTTATACTCACGATCCCATTCCTTACGACAAAGCATGATTTATTGACGTATCACTTATCGCGTCTATCTTAAACCAAACCAATACACACAAAAAGCTATAACCAATAACCCCATCACAATAAGCACAATACGTTGGGTTTTTTGAAAGGGCACATCGACATTGTTTAAATCATCAAGCGTTTGTTCGTGATGAGCTTCGTCTGAAGTTTGCAAATCGCTTTTATCAGATGATTGAGGCGTATCAGATGATTTCCCCTCATTAGATGATTGAGACGTATCAGAAGAAGGCGATGGGATGTCAGGTTGATCACAAGTGGCAGGAGATGCACCAATATAAATCACCTCTTCGTCCACCTTTTGCCCAGATGAAGAATCTGCATGAGACGATACTGTGATTTTCTTATACGATCCCTTTTGTGACATACAAATCCTCCTTGCTAAGTTCTCATGAGATTTTATAAATCAGGGGAGCAGTAACATGCATAAAGCAATATACCTGCACCCCTGAATTGTAGGTGTTTTATTGAAACTTTACGGTAACGTCATTAGCAAGCACATCGATAATTTCATGCGCTTCATCAAGCGTCTCTCCGCGCGCAAATAGATAAATCTTGATTTTTGGCTCAGTACCCGAGGGGCGAACAATAACCTTATTACCGCCTGCTAAATCAAACTCAACAACGTTAGCATCAGGTAAACCAAGATAGCCGCCCTTGTAATCTTTAACCTCTTCAACCGCATAACCAGCAAAAGAAGCAGGCGCATCGCTGCGTAAAGAATCCATCAGCGCCGACATCTTTTTGGCTCCAGCGGCTCCTTCAAAAGTAAGAGAGACTGTCTTGTTTTGATAATAGCCGTACTGTGCATAGAGTTCCTGCATGACCTGGTAAAGGTTTTTGTTTTGCGCGCGATAATAACGTGCCATCTGACATATCAACATCGAAGCCACAATAGCGTCTTTGTCTCGTGCATGCGTTCCTGCCAGATAGCCATAAGATTCTTCAAAACCAAATATGAATCGGTCTTTTTGCCCCACCTTTTCAAGATCAGCTATCACGCCCCCGATCCATTTGAATCCAGTCAAGACACGCTTAATTTCAACCCCATAGACCTCTGCAATTGCATCAACCATGGAAGTTGAAACGATGGTGGTCACCGCAAGAGGGTTTTCTGGCAACGTGCCTTGCTTTTGACGCACCTCACACAAATAGTTGAGAAGCAGTACGCCCACCTCGTTGCCCGTCATGAGGCGATACTCTCCCCCATCCTTGATAGCAATACCTACACGGTCAGCATCAGGATCAGTTGCCAACAATAAATCAGGATTTACACGCTCGCATAGCGCTATGCCACATTCAAGCGCCTCTCTAATCTCAGGATTAGGATAAGGACAGGTAGGAAACGTGCCATCAGGACGCGATTGTTCTTCAACTACATATACATCACGCACTCCAATGCGCTCCAGAATACGCGTCACACACTCAAGGCCAGTGCCATTAAGCGGGGTGTACACCACACGTAGATCTCCGTCCGCACAAGCCGGATCAACAACATCTTGCGCATACACCGCATCGAGATAAGAATCAATGACTTCCTCAGACATAAAAGAGACAAGCCCCGCTTCAATTGCTTTATCAAGCGGCATCAGCAAAACATCATCAAATATATCAATTGAGGCGATAGCGTTAGTGATACCATCTGCAATCTCATCAGTAATCTGACATCCATCTGGTCCATAAACTTTATAACCGTTATATTGCGATGGGTTGTGTGAGGCCGTGACATTAATACCAATGCCGCATCCCAAATAGCGTGTTGCGAAAGAAAGAGCAGGCGTTGGTTCCAGGCGAGGATACACAAAAGAAGGAATACCATTTGCCGCAAGCACACATGCAGAGCGGTGAGCAAAAAGGCGCGAATTAATACGAGAGTCATAACAAATTGCAACCTTTTGAGGCAGCTCCGGATGCTCTTTTAAGTAACGAGCAATACCCTGCGTTGCGCGACCAACCGTATAGATATTCATGCGATTTGTACCCGCACCTAATATGCCACGCAAACCACCAGTACCAAAACTCAATTCTTGATAGAAAGCATCTTCAATCGCACTATCCCCTGCTTCTTTGAGAGCGACAAGCTCTTGTGCGAGCATCTCATCGTCCACTTGAGCAATCCAACGATCCAAAAGATCTTGATACTTCATCTTTAAAAGACTCCTTATCTTGTGCAATTGTGCATTTTGTTCAACAAACGTTCTATTACGTAACAATACCTCTAAGTATAGACGCAAAGCCTTGCAAAACAGGTAGAATACCCATGCTAGATATGAATAACCATAGAGAACTAAAGAGGTGTCTATGCTTGAAATAAAGAATTTAGTGTTTGACGTGCCTGTTAGTGAAGATTCAAGCAAGACCAAACGCATCATTGATGACCTTTCACTCACTATTGATGATGACAAGTTTGTCGTCATTACCGGTCCTAATGGTGGCGGAAAGTCAACGCTTGCCAAACTTATCATGGGTATTGAAACGCCCACGGCAGGAACCATTACCTACAACGGACAAGATATTACTCATGCCTCGATTACAGAGCGCGCTCGCTTAGGTATTGGATACGGGTTCCAACAACCCGCACGCTTTAAAGGAATGAAAGTAAAAAAACTCCTCGAAATAGCAGCAGGCCAAAGACTTCCTATGCTTGCTTGCAATGAATACCTTGCTCAAGTCGGTCTTTGCAGCGCTAATTACTTGACCCGCGAAGTAGACAAATCGCTTTCTGGTGGCGAGCTTAAGCGTATTGAAATTGCAACGGTTTTGGCAGCTAATCCCAATCTTGCTATTTATGATGAGCCAGAAGCAGGCATTGACCTTTGGAGTTTTGACCGACTTACTCAAACGTTTGAGTCGCTTTATAAAAACCAAGCAGGAAAAACCATTGTCATCATTTCCCACCAGGAGCGCATTATTACGCTTGCTGATGAGATTGTATGTCTCGAAGCTGGTCGCATCAAAATGCAAGGACCGGCTCAAGAGATTATTCCTAGCCTTGGTTTTATCCAAAAGGACAATCCCCATTGCGCGCTCACTGAACCAACAGAGCTTCATATCACTGAAATCCCCACAACCTGTTAGGAGAATACTATGGCAGTCGATTTATCTCCTATTGATGCAGATTTGCTCAAAACTCTCACCAGCGTCCATGGAATTCCTGAAGGCGCTTACAATATCCGCAAAGATGGCGAGCTTTTGACCCGTCACTCTTCAGCCAATATTGAGATCTCCACTAAAACGGATCATCCTGGTATTGATATCCGCATCAAGCCGGGCACTAAGGGTGAAAAAGTCTATATTCCTGTGATCCTTTCTCGTGCTGGTATCAAAGACGTGGTCTACAACAATTTTTTTATTGGTGATGATTGCGATGTGACTATTATTGCTGGATGTGGTATCCATTCTGATTCCCATGAAGCCGCAGAGCATGATGGTATTCATACCTTCTATGTGGGAAAAAACGCACGCGTAAAGTATATTGAGCGCCATTATGGTGAAGGCACGGGCACTGGTGATCGTATTTTGAATCCTGTCACCAAGGTCTATCAAGAAGAGAATTCCTACTGTGAGATGGAAATGACTCAGCTGCGTGGCGTCACCTCAACTATCCGTGACACGGATGCTGAATTAGGAGCGGGTGCAAAACTCGTTTTGACCGAAAAGCTTCTCACTCATGACAAGCAACACGCCACATCAAATATGAATATTCGCCTTATTGGCAAAGACTCCAACGTGCAAGTCATTTCACGTTCAGTTGCGATGGATGAATCAGTTCAGATCTTTAATCCTCTCGTTACTGGTGAGGCCGCATGTCATGGCCATGTCCAATGTGATGCCATTATCCAAGGGAAAGCGATCGTAAAAGCAATTCCTGGCATTGAAGCAGCGCATGAAGATGCACAACTTATTCATGAAGCAGCTATTGGAAAAATTGCAGGCGATCAGATTATTAAGCTTATGACTCTTGGTTTGACCGAAGAAGAAGCAGAACAGGAAATCCTTGACGACTTTTTGAGCTAGGATAGAACACGTCAACTAATAATGGGTAAAGGTGGCAGGCGCACAACAACACGCTTGCCACCTTTGTCTGTCCTTATCGAGCAAAGGTACTGAGGTGTCGTCGTGGATACTGCACGTTATCGCGCTTTTGTAGAAGCAGTAGATAAAGGAAGCTTGTCTCAAGCTGCCAAAACTCTTAACTACACCCCGTCAGGGGTTAGTCAATTAATTAGTGCGCTTGAGCGTGATTTAGGATTCCCCCTACTCGAGCGCACTAAGCATGGTGTCCGTTTAACTAAAACAGGAGAAACCCTTCTGCCTGTCGTGCGCGCTATCGTGCAAGAAGAAGAACGTCTCAAAGAAATGTCCAGTGAAATTAATGGACTAACGATTGGTTCTGTGACTATTGGTTCTTACCCTAGTGTTGCAACCCATTGGCTCCCTAAAGTCATTAAAGCATTTCATGAGCATTATCCCAAAATTGAAATCCGCGTTATGGAGGGCATCCATCAAGAAATAGATGACTGGCTCTCAACCTATCAAGTTGATCTTGCCTTTATGTCGCAAGCACCTAACAGCCCCTATGAGTGGATTCCCCTTGGCACTGATTCTATGGTTGCAGTCTTATCACTTGACCATCCCCTAGCAAACGCTGAATTCTACCCTATTGAACGCGTTGAAGAAGAAGCATTCATTATGCCTGGTCTTGGCCACGATATTGATACGATGCACGTGTTAGAAAAATACGATCTTAAACCTCATGTTGTTATTGAGACTATTGAAAACGCAAGTATGCTTGCCATGGTTGAACAAGGAATGGGTATGTCAGTGGTGAATAGCCTTCTTACCAAAAAACTTAATTTTGATATTGCGCTTGTTCCCATTCAACCAGAGAACTCCATCATTTTTGGCTTAGCAATTCAGTCATTACAAGATGCAAGCCCGGCGGTACGGCGTTTTGTCGAATACGCCATTGATCAGCTCAATCAACTAAGTTAATTTACTTTTCTTTTTTATGGTAACTCCACCAATACATCATGCCGACAAAGAGCGCACCGCCCACAATATTGCCTGGTACGGTTGCTGACCAATTCCACAAGCACCCCATGATATTCATCATAGCAGGATCACAACCTGCTACTACTGTACCTGTTGCAGAAAGCAAGCACCCCATCGGCATGAAAAACATGTTGGCTACACAGTGCTCAAATCCACAAGCAACAAAAGCGCTGATGGGAAGAAGGATGCCAAGCATTTTATCGGCAACACTTCTGCTGGCATAGGCAATCCAAACACCTAAACACACGAGGAAGTTACACATAATACCCTTGGCAAAAAGGGTAATCCAATCACCGGTCATTTTGCCGTAAGCAACGCTTACCATGGTATCGCCTACGATGCCACCATTCATGGCCTGAAACTTCGTGAGATAGACAATGCCAACCATCACCAAAGCGCCTACTAAATTACCAACAAAAACAATCACCCAGTTTTTCCATACAGCCGACCAGGGAATTTTTTTGGAGGCAGCCGTCATGACAATCATGGTGTTGCCCGTAAACAATTCAGCGCCGCATACCACCACAAGCAGCAATCCCAGACTAAAGAGACATGCGCCAAAAACACGCTGAACAGCAAAAGGTAAGTTGGGATCCCCCACCACGAGACAAAAATACATTGCGCCCATCGAGATAAAAGCGCCCGCCATAATGGAAAGTAAAAAGCTTTGTTTAAACGACATAGCAGTTTTCGTTACACCAAGCTCTTCAGCTTTTGCTTCAATCGCTGCAGGAGCGAGCGCATCAAACGAGATTTTTTGCTGGGGAGTATCAGCCATGTCTGCCTCCAATATTGCACGATCCTTTTGAAGGACGCAGATGATGACAATGGATTTCCAGCAAGTAACCAACTGATACCATTAAAGCCACCATAGCGCGTAATATGTAAAGAAGAGTATAGGAAATGTCGCATACAACATGAGAACGCACAGACTGAAGGCGGGATTGTTTGTTTAGTGGCATTAAAGTTGCATTGTGTCCTTATCCTATTTTCTTTACCTTGATTTTCCACCATGGTATATTGCGAATGTATAGTTTGTTTTAGTTCTGTACGAAACAACGGCCAAACTACTTGCTAGTAATGCAGATACCTTGCAGCTAGCTTCTATCGGGCAAAGGAGGAAAAGCCGTGTTAAAGACTAAACGCACACAAGCTTTACTCCGCTGTGCATTAGCTGCCATATTAGTGTGTGGTCTCACTATTCCTAATTGGAGCAGTATTGCGCTCGGCGAAGAAAGCTTAGAAAAGAAGACCCCCCCAGAGAGCTAATTAGTACCTCTCCTGAATCAGATCCTAATACGACATCTGATTCAACTGATCTGGATTCTAATCCAACAGATACTGCAACAGATCCAAATGTTGCCTCTCCCTCAGATCCTGAGGATGCCTCAAATCAAACTCAACAATCCAATACAGCAAATGTCACTCATCCTTTGTTGATATCACCGTTGGTTGCACCGGTACTCTCTGCTACCCCACAAGCTGACACAACAGCTAGATTCACTCTTGGTGATTACACACTTTGGGGAATTGACGGTGACACCATTAGTGCATCTGATTTTACCTATGACACAAGTGCTAAAACCATTACGGTTAATACAGACAAGCATTTTGCAATTCAAAACACCAACCAAACAAAGATTGCAAGTGGTGATGATGCAGGGTATTTACAAAACCCTTCAGCTATAGGATTTATTATTCCTGCTGGTATTTCTGCTCATATGCAGCTTGAAAACATCTATATCAGGAATGGTGCACCAATAGACATCAAACCAAGTGCATCGCTTACCCTTATTCTTGGTGACGGAACTAAAAACAAAGTTGATAGCAACAATATTGCCCATGCCGCTATTCATGTCCCTACAGGCGCCAATCTTCTTGTTGATGATACGGTACGTAATATCACATCGGATGGAACCCACATCACACCTGAAAATGGTGTAATTCCCTACGACTGTACACTTCTTAATGGTAGATCTGTCTCTAAAGGAGATCCGCTTTCTAAACTCGAAAGCTCTAATCCTGGAGAACTGTATGCGATTGGATCAGCCTATCAATCAGCTGCTGCAATAGGAGCAAATTATATAGGGGTTTCTTGTCTCGATAATCATGGTAGTGGTCAAGGTGAAGCTGGCGGCAACATGACCTTTGATGGAGGACATGTCCGATCCGTCAATGGTGACAATGTAATGAGGTCGCAGAACAGACCTTACCCTAATGTAGGCGCTGCTATTGGCGGTGGTGAGTGTGGCAACGGTACAGGATTACATGAATGGATTACGATTAACGGTGGACGTGTTATAGCTTGTGGCTCTTTCCATGGATCTGGCATCGGTGCAGGAGCCCATGCAGCTTCAGGAAATATCCGAATTAATGGTGGTTATGCAGAATCATGGGGCGGAGGCCATGGCAATGGTTTTGGAGGAGCATGCTATCCAACAGATAGTTCACAATTCCAAATCATTTTAACGGGAGGAACATTGCTCCCTGTGACACGTTATGATGGAACAGAAGCAGGAAGGGTTTTTTACGACACAGGCGCCCCTGGTCTCCAAGTACAAATGACTGGCGGTTCACTCGGCAATGATAAAGGAGCAAGCGGTTTTAAGTTCCAAGGCACAGCAGTAAACGATAAAGGCAAACCTATTGAAATGGTTGAGATTGACTTAACCGCTGATGTGGGAACCAATGCATATAAGATTACTAATTGGAATCTCTTAGTTGATGGGAAACCCTATCCTTATGGCGCCCCTGCTGAGTTTGATAAAGGACACTTGTATTTATGGTTACCAAAAACAATAAAAGACAATTCTGAGATTACGGTAGATTTAAGTTACTTAAATACTGATGAGCTTGATAAGAATGGCAACCCTACTGAAGTAAATCCTCTACCTCTATATCGTCAACCAGGAACTTCAACTGACGGGAAACTCAGACGCTATGCTGACTTTAAACTACCCAAAGAATATGAAGAATCATTAACTAAACCCTATGATGGACTTCCCTTTAATACATTCGCTATAAGCAAAGATAATCCTTTGCGTACTGAAGAAAAGATAGGAAGCGATGAATCAGGAAATCCAGTCTATAGGTATCTCACTGATGCAGATGCGGTGACCTATAAGTATCAGCTCTATGATAAGCGTGAAGGAAACCCATTGGATGTTGAGATCAATCGTGATTCAGCAAGCAATGTTGGTGTCATGAAGTTTGTTGCCACTTCAACTGAGTACTCTAATACTGATGGCTTTAAGGAAAGCTATTGGGGACATAGGGCTACAGGATGGTGTGAGATCACTAAAGTTGCTTCTAAGGTATCAGCCGTAGAAGCCAATTGGGAAAATGGAGCAAGTAGTGATAGTGCACAAACGGCTGATAACAAGCTCAATGTAAGCGTTGATATCACCTCAGGAGATGGTACAGCCACTACCTGTAAAGCACCAACAGGGCATGTACAATTCTTTATTGATGGGGAGAAAGCAGGAAATCCAATTGAGCTAAAGTTTAGTGGGGATGGTGCTAACACAACGGTTGTAAAAGATAGTGATGGTAGAGAGCACTCAGTACTCACCCACTCTTTTATTGCAGCAAACAGAGATGAACTATTGCCTAATGCCACAACCGATAACAAGCACACCATTAGTGCTCAGTTTATTCCTGCTATTAACTATCTAGAATCTGCTAGTCCTGCTGAAGATAGCAATGTTCCTTCTACTGAAGTAGTTATTAAACCCGTTGATCCAAATCCTGGTATAACGCCTGTTGATCCCCCAACGGGAACTGAAGTTAAACCAGGAAACCCAGAACCTGATCCTGAAACAGGTGGACAAGTTATCAGAAGCCAGGTGGATTTGATCTATCCTGAAACCATTACTCCAGGTGCTCCTAATCCAGGAAGACTTATCTTAAAGCTTGATTCACTCTCTCACGGCCCAATTACCTTAACCAATGCTGATGGGGTGGTAGTGGATGCCGAGCTTACCAAAGACCTACAAGGAAACCCTATACGTGATGAAAACGGAAAGTATACCTTAACCCTTGATCCACTTGCAGTAGGTACAAGCACGGTAACCATTGCTCAAGCTGCTAATGGTGCCTATATTGCTACTACTTGGATTATTGATGTTGCCGTACATCCTAATCCGCGTATTGCACCTAACCCTTCAGTTACTAAATCCGTTAAAAACTTAACGCATCCTGACGGACCCACACAGGTGGGAGATAAACTTCTCTATACGTTATCTGCTACTAATACATCAGTTGGAAGTGCTTGGGATGGTGTTGCTATTGCTGATCTTTTCCCCACGTGTTTGATTATTGATAAGGCTTCTGTTCATGTCACCAATGCTTCAGAGCACTTTGATGGGAAGGCAAGTGAGATAAAAGCAGGAGAGGTGCTTTCTTTGGGTAAGTTTAGTATCGCTCCTGACTCTAGTGGAAAAGATATCTTGTCAGTTGGCTTAGGTTCAGTCTATTCAGGACGTGTTGCTAGTGCCACGTTTGAGTGTACCGTGAAAGAAGGTAGTATTGGAGCTGATCTAGCTAATACAGCCTCTGCCACAGGAACTCGTCCTGATCCTGATAATCCTGATACTCCTTTACCGGTTACTCCTCCTGATACTGACCCGGTTACTCCTCCAGGCACCGGTAAGGTAGCCCCTAGTGATCCTGACACAGATGAGGTGGATATCACAAAGAGTGTGACTAACGTAACCCGGGGGAACAAAGAACATAGCCGTGTTGGAGATAGGCTTTCCTATAGCATTACGCTTACTCATTCAGGAGATGTTCAGAGTTGCTTGCTTGACGCTAAGATTGTTGATCCCTTACCTACTGGTATTGAATACACCCCCGGAACTATGAAGCTTACAGGAAGTGATGGGACAACTAAGGCAGTAGCAGATGGTGCTTATAACAAAGAGGCTCATACCATATCAGTAACGGTTGGTGATATGTGGGGAAACATGAACTACACCTTATCCTTTGAGTGCGAGATCACAATCAATGCTCATGGTAATGACCTAACTAATATTGCCTATGAGTATGGAAGTGTTCCTTCAAGTAAACCTGACGCTAATCCTACTAATCCAGTACCTGGAGAGCCTGGAGATATTCCAAACCCAAATGAACCCTCATTTATTGCAAGTGAGCCAACGAGCCCTAATGAACTACTCCCAGAAGATGTAGATCCTAAGACAGAGGTAAACGTAGTTAAGAGTGCACAAAACTTAAGTAGAGATGATGGGACAACACACGTTGGAGATACGATCCACTACACACTTAGTGCTACTAACTCAAAAGTTCACAGTGCTTATATGGATTTAGTCTTTAGAGATGTAGTACCTGTTGGCCTAGAACCAATACATAACACGATAAGTCTAACCCAAGCTGATGGGACAAAGTTGTCGCTCGATGATGCGGTCTATGATCCACACTCAAGAACCTTATCTGTCTATGGCGGCAATCTATACGGAGGACAAACCATTACGGTTGGATTTGATTGTTTAGTTGTAGAAGATGCTCGCACAAACGATATTGGAAACATTGCCTCTGTCTTTGGTGAGATGCCTTCTATCTATGACTTTGATAAGAAGCATCCCAAACCAGGAGATACCTTTACTCCACCCCGTAATGACTGGGATAGCTTTGCCAAGACTCATAACCAGATAGATTCTAATCTTTGCTATCCTCCAGGAGTTACCTCAGAGGGTGGAGTCTTAGAAGGAGATGCAAACCTAGATGATACGATTAGAGCACATAACCTAGTAAAGACAGGAGATGTACTAATTCCTTCCTTCATTGCTCTTATTGCCCTAGCTATTGCTGCAGGCATAACTACCCATCGCCTAAAGAAACGATTGAAGAGGCAAGGCTAACAAGCTGATTGCGCAAACATTTTTAGCACATACTTTTGGCAAATATCTTCTCAAGCCCGATACTTAAAGAAAGAACCATGCGATTGCCTGATAGTCGCATGGTTCTTTTACTAGGGCTCTTTTACGCATACTAAGGCGCATAGCAACCACCACACTGCTACAATAATTATCAAAGATTTTTGAAGGCAGAAAAATGCAACAACAAACAATATGACTATAAGGGAGTTGCAATGAACATCAATGAACTCATCACGGTCTCACCTGATCAGACAGATCTCATGCAAGATTTGATCGTTTGGATGGGAAAAGTATATGAAACCGAACCCTATACCCAAGCTTTTCTTGAGGGTATTCGTGCCAAAGGAGATCAGGTAGAACAGATTTCTCAAACAATCATGCGTTCTTTTATTACCTCTGGCGCTCCCGTAAAGCGCGTATATTGTACGCCTGACACAAATGGTTGTTTTATCGGTTATCAACGTTCTGAGCAAGATAAGCCTAGCACGTATTATGAGCAGCTTTCTATGGATGCAGTAAAAGAAGATCCTTGTCTTGGAGAAAAACAAGCAGGTCTTGTTTTCTTGCAACAAACCATCATGTGGCCCGTTTCTGATTTTGAATGGTATCCAGATGTTGTAGGTGACAAAGACTATATTCATATTGTCAATATTGGCGTCAAGAAGGAATTTCAGCATACCGGCACCATGAATAAGCTTTTCAAGCCGGTATTAGCATATGCACAAGAGCAAGGACTACCTGTCTTTCTTGAGACCTATTCTGATGAACTTGAAGCAATGTATCAGCATTATGGCTTCACTACACTCGAAGTTCTGGAATCCCCCACCACACCTCTTAAAGAACGTTGCATGATGTTTCCCGCAAACTAACCAATAACCTACCATCGCTCGGCTTAAATTGTATGAAACACTTATGAACCGATACACTTATGAGGTTGGTTTTATAATAATCTTGCTATAGTTGAGAGCATAAAAATTTTGGAAGGAAAACTATGGACGTATTAGAATCTGTAAAACGCATTTTGAGCGACAATCTTGACATTGATCCTGCTGATGTAACTGCAGAGTCAACGTTTGAATCATTAGAGATTGACTCTCTTGATATGGTAGAACTTATTTCTGAACTCGAGGAAGAGTGCGACATCGACTTTGGTGATCCCGAGGGCTTAGACACCGTTGGTGACTTGGTTGATTATGTTGCAAGTCTTGTTGACTAAGCACAACTTTTAGACAATTAGATCGGTTCTTATACTTTTGTTCGAGATCTTAGAACAAATAGACGCCTTTGTATGGGGCCCAGCAATGATAATCCTATTGCTGGGCTCTCATTTATACCTAACTGTTCGCACTGGCTTTATCCAGCGGAAACTTCCGCTTGCCATCAAGCTTTCTCTTAAACGTGATGCACAAGCACAAGGCGATGTGTCGCCTTTTGGCGCCCTTGCTACTGCCCTTGCCGCAACCATTGGCACCGGCTCTATTGTAGGTGTAGCAACAGCAATTCTTGCCGGTGGTCCAGGTGCTATTTTCTGGATGTGGCTCACCGGTATTTTTGGTATGGCTACTAAATATACCGAGGTATTTGCTGCAATCAAATATCGTGTAAAAGACCACAACAATGAAATGCTTGGCGGTGCGATGTATGCATGGCGTCGTGGCTTTATCAAAAATGGAAAAGTGCCCTGGTATGCAAAACTCGGCGCAGGATCTTTCGCACTCTTTGCTGCAATTGCCGCTATTGGCACCGGCAGCGCCGTTCAATCATCGGCTATGACAGGCATCCTTACGTCTTCAGGTATTAATGTTCCTAGTTGGATTATTGGCATCATCATTGTTGTTGCTGTTGCATCCGTTATTTTTGGTGGCGTTAAATTCATCACCAAAGTTTGTGAGATGCTCGTCCCTCTTATGGCGATCGGATACGCTCTCGGATGCGTGGTTATCCTTTGTATGAATGCACCGTTTTTGGGGGAAGCCATTGCGCTTATTTTCGAGTGCGCTTTTACTCCTCATGCAGCCTTTGGTGGCGCTGTTGGTTCAGGTATTATGACCGCCTTACAGTTTGGTTGTGCTCGCGGCCTTTTTTCAAACGAATCAGGCCTTGGCTCTGCCCCTATTATTGCGTCAGCGGCACGCACTAAAAACCCTGCTGAACAATCACTTGTTGCCATGACCGGAACGTTTTGGTCAACCGTTGTAATCTGTGCGCTTACAGGCATTGTTATGGTATCAACAATGCTTGCTTATCCAGAAATCCAAGAAACAATTCTTGCAAATCCCACTATCTTTTCTGGTGCCCAACTAGCAAGTCTTGCTTTCTCAGAAATCCCCTATCTTGGTACTCCCCTGCTTGTAATTGGTATGGTAGCTTTTTCCTATTCAACAATTCTTGGTTGGTCGTATTACGGCAACCGTTGCATTACCTACCTCTTTGGTAAGCGCGCCGTTAAACCATATCAAGCAATCTATGTTGCTGCTGCCTTTTTAGGGGCTATTGGTATTGGTGATATTGTCTGGACTATTTCAGATATTGGTAACGCCCTTATGGCCATACCTAATATCATTATGGTGTTATTGCTCTCAGGAATGGTTGCACGCCAAACTAAATACTATGTTTATGAAGATCGTATTGAAGAGGCCGATGAGTCACCCATTCCAATACTTGAGTCTAAGTAGAAAGCTCAAACTAGCTACATTTGCTAGCTAGTTTTCCGTGAACGACGTCCATCAATATCTGACAAACCTTCTGCTCCACCAACGATTTCGTTAATCTCAGTTGTAATAGCATCTTGGCGCACATGATTATAAAGAAGATGCAAGTCGTGCAAAATATCATCAGCATTATCTGTTGCATTTTTCATGGCTGCTTGACGAGAAACCTGCTCACCTGCTGCCGAATTAATGAGCATATAGTATAAATATCCCGAAAGATATTCGGGAAGTAAGCGCTCTAAAACAAACTCACGACTTGGCTCGTAATTGATAGGACCTTCCAAGTTTTTCAACCGTGGGTCGCGCTCTGAAATGCCTTGACGGCCAATTTGCACGCGTTGATTTTCAAAAATTGTCATATCAATAGGCATTAAACGCCATTGCACGGGAATCTGTTCAATTGACTGTTTGCGATGATGATTGTAAAGCGCAAATACCTCATCGATTTTATTATCAAGATATTGGTTTACAAGATATTCAGCAATAGTGTTTGACTCATCAACATGAGGCTTTTCAGAGAGATCCCTAAACGCAAGCACGGGCTGTTCTTTACGATAAGTAAAGTAATTAATTAAAACCTTTCCGCACAGTATGAGATCAACTTCTTTACCCTCCGCGCGTAATGAAGTAATCAATGACTCGCCGCGCCTGATAATATCGTGGTTAAAATGGCCTGCTAAACCACGATCTGAACCAATCAGGATGACAAGAGAACGTCGTATTTCATCATGAGGCGTTGCCAGCGGAACTGGCTCCGCATACTTATCCGCAAGATTACTTAAAAGAGCACGCATTGCCTTTGCATAAGGCTCTGCTCGCTCAACACGACCTTGCGCGCGATGGATTTTTGTACGTGCCACCATCTCCATAGTAGAAGTGATTTGGCGCGTAGATGTAACTGAAGCAATGCGTTTGCGAATTGCCGCTAGATTGGCCATTCGTACTATCCCCTACAATAGAATCCCCTCAAATCATTAGTACTAGCCTAATACAAGTAGCACCAAATGCAAGTCAATTTAGAACCGTCTTAAGGATTAACACGCAACGTACGCATAGCGTTAATGATAGCAATGACCGATACTCCCACATCAGCAAAAATAGCGAGCCACATAGTTGCAAGACCTAGGGCTGCAAGAATTAGCACGATGAATTTTACCGCGAGAGCAAAAACAATATTGGTGTAAACGATGCGCATTGTTTTACGTGATACTTTTACGGCTGTCACTAAACGCTCAGGATCATCATCCATTAGAACAACATCCGCAGCCTCAATGGCAGCATCGGAGCCTAAAGCGCCCATTGCTATACCAACATCCGAGCGAATCAGCGCAGGAGCGTCATTAATCCCATCGCCCACAAAAGCAACCTTTTCACCTTTAGAGCTCGAATCAATGGCTGAAACCAAATACGTCATCTTATCCTGAGGCAAAAGATCTGCATGATAGGCATCCAAACCAAGCTTTGCAGCAATTTTAGCGGCCACTCCCTTGCGATCTCCAGTCAGCATAACCGTCTGAGTAATACCAAGCTCTTTAAGTTCAGTAATGGTGCGAGCAGAAGTTGGCTTAAGCGCATCCTCTACTACGATAACACCCCAAAAGATCCCATCGACTGCCGTATAGAGCACCGTCGTATCTCCTAGATCAGGCAAAGCTTTTGCAAGATATGCTTCCGTAACCGATGTATGTGTGAGTGCAGTTTCAACGTCATAGGATTCCATCAATCGAGCATTACCAACGAGAACGTTATGCCCATCGACAGCACAAGCAATACCTTGTCCCGCTATCTCTTGTGTGGTTTCAATGCGCTCAAGCATAAGGGCATTGCCGGCAGATTCATACGCCTCTTTAACTGATATGCCAATGGGATGTGTTGTATAGCTTTCTGCAAGCGCCACATATTCAAGCAACTGCTCAGGACTTGCTTCAGCAAGAATCGTAGATGATACCTCTGGCGATAAACGAACTTCACTTACTTGGAATTGTCCTTGTGTAAGAGTTCCGGTCTTGTCAAAGAGCACAGTTCTCACATGGTAGAGCGCTTCAAGATAATTGGACCCTTTGATCATAATGCCATGTCGTGAAGCTCCCCCAATTCCGCCAAAAAAGCCAAGAGGAATTGAGATTACGAGCGCACAAGGGCATGACACAACAAGGAAAATCAGGCCGCGCTCGATCCAATTTGCCCAATCAAATCCCGTAAGGAACGGAGGAATCACCGCAATAGCAAGCGCTAATCCACATACGATAGGAGTATAGTAACGAGCAAAGCGCGTAATAAAGTTTTCCATAGGGGCTTTTTCATCCGCTGCGTTTTCAACAAGTTCCATAATGCGTGAGACTGTTGAATCTTCAAACACCTTAGTGGTTCTTACACGCAGCACATGTGATAGATTAATTGAACCTGAATGAATTTCAGCACCGGGAACAATTTGTCTGGGAAGACTCTCGCCGGTTAATGCTGCTGTATCAAGCTCTGACTCACCTTCAACGACCACACCGTCGAGCGCCACACGCTCGCCTGGTTTAATAACAATAATACTCCCTACTTCAACCTCTTCAGGATCAACAACCACCTGCGTATTGTCGCGCTCCACAGTAACGGTATCGGGACAAATATCCATCATCTCTGCAATAGAATCACGCGATTTATCGACCGCATAATCTTCGAAGAGTTCGCCAATTTGATAAAACAGCATGACAGCTATTGCTTCAGGAAACTCACCCAAACAAAGAGCACCAATCGTGGCAACACCCATTAAGAAGTTCTCATCAAAGACATGACCTTGAGCGATATTACGCGCTGCTTTAAGTAAAACAGGGTAACCCAGCACAAGATAAGGAACACCAAATACAAGAAGCGCAAGGATAGGATAAGCAGCTGCAGGTTCAGGCAAATATGATCCATAAAGCACTGCAGTGAATTGTGCTCCCAAAATGCATGCAATCACAAATAGACCAGCACCAATGCTGATGCGTAGTATCTCTTTTGCACGTTTAGACATAAAAAATCCTATTTAACAACGATACGGCAATCATCTTCATACGATGAGATAATTTTTTGAATGGGATCAATGAGACCAGCAATATCTGATCCTTCTGTTTCAAGCGTTAGTTTACACGTCATAAATGCAATGCGCGCGTTAGTAACGCCCGGTAATTTCTTAATATCTTCTTCCATACGAGCCGCACAGTTTGCACAACCCAGATTTTCAAGTTTGAATGATTTTTTCATTACCCTCATTCCTTTCTTTGCAGCGCATTCTTTAAAGAAGACACAATGAAGCAAGCACATTATTCACAAATATGCGACATGCCTTGTGCGAGTACGGTTAATACATGATCATCAGCCAAGGAGTAGTGAATGTTTTTACCTTGTCGCGTAAAACGAACAAGACGCGCCTGTTTTAAAATGCGCAGCTGATGAGAAACTGCACTTTGCGTTGCGTTTATCACTTCAGCGATATCAGAGACATTCTTATCTCCCTCAATTAAGGCAAAAAGAATTTTGATACGTGTTGTATCGCTAAAAACTTTAAAAAGATCAGCAAGATCATAGAGAAGCTCTTCATCCGGCAAGCCATCGGATACAAGGCTTTGAACATCAATCTGCATATCAGAGTTCAGATGCTCCATCCCCTCATGATAAGGCTCACATCCTTCTATGGAGTTCGTACTCTTTTCGTTCTCTTCCATGTATGCTTCAACTTTCTCATATACTTACATATGTTCATTTGTTCATATATTAAATCGTAAATGAACTATCGTCAAGTAATAACCACACAAAAAAACGCCCTCTTTAACCGTATCCGCCTTGCGATCACGATACGTTCAAGAGAGCGCCTTACTACCCCATCGCCATCAAAATGGTTGAGGGAAAATTCGGACTATGAGAAAAAAATTAAAGGATACGTAAATTTACCTCTTTAAGCTGACGACCCGTAACTTGAGAAGGAGCTCCCGTCATAGGATCAGATGCCGATGAGGTCTTAGGGAATGCAATAACATCACGAATTGAATTCTTGCCTGCAATCAACATAACCAAGCGGTCAAGGCCAAGCGCAATACCGCCATGAGGAGGAGCGCCTAATTCGAGAGCATGAATCAAGTGTCCAAACTTCTCATCAATCTCTTCATCAGTCAAGCCGCAAACACGTAAGACGCGACGTTGCTCATCAGCGTTGTGAATACGAATGGTACCGCCACCGACTTCGAATCCGTCCATAACAAGGTCATACGAATAAGAACCGCACTCTAGAGGATTAGATTCAATCTTATCCATATCCTCATCGAGCACATGCGTGAAAGGGTGATGCTCAGCAGCATACTTCTTCTCATCCTCGTCATATCTAAACATAGGGAAGTTAACAACCCAAAGCAACGAATGACCTTCACGAGGAATACTCAGCGCATCTGCCATATGGAGACGAAGAGCAGAAAGCACTGCACTTGCCGTGTCATAAGTGTCCGCAGCAAACAGAATAAGGTCTCCTGGCTCGACATCCATTGCTTTCTTTAACGCATCAAATTCTTCATCCGTAAAGAACTTGATAATAGGGCTCTTCTCTTTACCATCAGTGGTAAAAGCAATCCAGGCCATGCCCTTTGCACCATTGTCAGCTGCAATATCAGCAAGCTTTTCAATTTCACCACGAGACCAATCGCCCGCACCTTTAGCATTGATAGCTTTAACTACTCCACCAGATTGCGCAACGCTTGAAAAGACCTTAAAACCGGAGTCTTTTACGATGTCAGTAAGATCAACGAGCTCCATGCCAAAACGGGTATCTGGTCTGTCACAACCAAAACGATCCATGGCTTCTTTATATTGCATATGCTGAAGCGGGAATTCATGTTCAATACCAACTGCTTCAAGCGTTTCTTTCATAACGCCTTCCATCATGTCAGTAACATCATCGCCCTCGACAAAACTCATCTCGATATCAACCTGAGTAAATTCAGGCTGGCGATCAGCACGCAGATCTTCATCACGGAAGCAGCGTGCGATTTGATAGTAGCGCTCAATACCGCCAACCATCAGCATCTGCTTAAACTGCTGAGGACTTTGAGGAAGCGCATAGAATTTGCCAGGGTTAGGACGAGAAGGAACAATATAGTCACGGGCACCCTCAGGAGTGGAGTTAGCCAAAATAGGTGTCTCAACCTCGATAAAGCCACGCTTGTTAAGTGCTTGACGCATAGCTTGCGCAACGTCGTGGCGAAGCTTGATCGATTTATACATTTCAGGACGACGCAAATCGAGATAGCGCCATTTCATACGCGTCGTCTCATCAGTTTCAATACCATCCTCAATAGAGAAAGGTGGTGTTACGGATGTATTAAGCACCGTTAACTCGTAAGCAAGAACCTCAATCTCACCCGTTGCCATATCAGGATTAACGGCATCAGCCATGCGAGCACGAACTAACCCACGAACACGAATAACATATTCACGACCCAAATGCTCAGCCTTCTCAAAGTCTTCTTTGCTTACACAATCTGGATCAACAACAACTTGGGTATATCCTTCACGATCACGTAGATCAACAAAAATCAATCCACCATGATCACGATTGTGCCAAACCCAACCCGTAAGAATTACTTCTTCACCAACATCTGATTTGCGCAAATCACCACAGGTGCGGGTGTGCATACAATACTCGTTGATATAGTCTGTCATGGCTTATCAAATCTCTCTTTCTAATAATCGACTGAAAAAGATTGTATCTGTTTATGATGAGTCTCACGCAACTATTTTGCGCAGGAACGTATCATTAATCTATTTGATCCACAAACCCTTCAAATAAAACTACTGGTTGTGAATCCCTAGTCTCAGACAACGTGCGTGCTTGTTCTTTCGCTCGGGCAAGAAGCGTCGACAGTGACAGGGCGAACTCAGTATGTGAGTCCATATTGCGTACCGTCACCATATCTTGAGCAAGTTCGTCTGGGCCAAATACCAAAACGTATTTTACCTTCTGCTTGCCAGCTTGTTTAAATTGAGCTTTTAGCGATCGGGCTTGGTGATCCATATCTCCGGCGTATCCTGCCTCACGCAGAGAAAGCATGGTTTCAAAAGCACGCGGACGCACTGACTCATCGACACAAGCAATATAAAAATCAGCAGCAGAAATCTCAGGAATAACAAACCCTTGCGCTTCTAAAGCTAAAAGACAGCGCTCATAACCAAGAGCAAAACCAAAACCTGGTGTTGCAGGACCTCCAATCTCTTGCATGAGCTTATCATAGCGGCCACCGCCACCAATAGCATTTTGGCTACCCATACCTTCAGTGACCTGCACCTCAAAAACCGTGCGCGTATAGTAGTCAAGACCACGTACAAGCGTATAGTCTTCAAGGTAGGAAATATTAGCAAGATCAAGAAGTTCTTTAACCGCAGCATAATGGTTTTGGCAGTCAGGGCAAAGATGATCAGTGATGCGTGGCGCATGCTCCATAACTGCCCTGCAAGATTCTTTTTTGCAATCAAAAGCGCGTAGCGGATTGGTTTCTGCACGCGTATTACATTCTTCGCAAAGCTCTTCAGCGTGATCCAAAAGATACGTACGCACCAACTCACGATACGCAGGACGACAGTGTTCGCACCCCATCGAATTGATTAAAAGACGCAAATCTTTTTTATCCAGTCCCAGTGCCTCATAAAAATGCATCAACATAATAATTGCTTCAGCATCAATTGTCGGAGACTCTGAACCTAAGCATTCAATGCCAACTTGATTGAACTGACGTTGACGACCTTTTTGGGGACGTTCTGCCCTAAACATAGGTCCTGCATACATCAACTTTGCAGGTGTTCCGCCCGGTGAAACAAGCGAGTGCTGTACCACAGCACGCACCACGCTTGCGGTACCTTCAGGACGCAACGACAAGCGAGATTTATTCTTAATGTGGCCGCCATCCAAAAGCGTTTTAAGGTTTTCGCCACTAATTGCGGTAAACATTTCTTTGGAAACCACATCAGTAGCTTCACCAATGCCACGAACAAACAAATCAGTCTGCTCAAACAAGGGGGTGTCAATAGGCAAATAACCATAACGGCCGAAAATGTCGGCCGCTTTGGATTGAAATGCTTGCCAGTACAATGCCTCTTGAGGAAGGAGGTCTCGCGTTCCTTCAGGAGCTTGTATTGCCATAATTAAATAAACTTCCTAACCAGATTAAAACGCCTATGCAGTAATCTTTTCTACGATTAAATCACCCATTTGCGTAGTTGAAACAATTTTTGCTTTATCAGTTGTCTCATCAGCAATATCTCCGGTACGCCATCCTTCATTAAGAACGTCATTGATAGCGCGGGCAATATCATCGCCTGCTTGCTGCATGTCAAAACTATAACGAAGCATCAACTCTACCGACAAAATTTGTGCCAAAGGATTTGCAATACCTTTTCCTGCAATATCAGGAGCTGAGCCATGAGAAGGCTCATACAGGGCAGTGCCATCACCTAAAGAAGCACTTGCAAGCATGCCAAGTGACCCCGTCAACATTGAAGCTTCGTCACTTAAAATATCACCAAACATATTTTCCGTTACAACCACATCAAATTGGGTTGGCGCATTGACCAACTGCATAGCAGCATTATCAACGAGCATATCAACAAGCTCTACCTCAGGATACTCTTCAGCAATGCGATGGGTTATTTCACGCCACATGCGCGATGTTTCAAGCACGTTTGCTTTATCAATTGAGTGAACCTTTTTTCTGCGCTTTTGAGCAGTTTCAAAGGCATGACGCACAATACGCTCAACCTCATACTCGGAATACTCAAGCGTATCATATGCACGCTGACCAGATGCGCCAGCAATACCAGCCCCATCGACATCAAAGAAACGCTCACGCTTGCCAAAATATAAACCACCAGTAAGCTCGCGAACGATAACGCAATCTACGCCATCAATCACCTCAGGCTTTAATGTTGATGCATCAGCAAGCGCATCAAAGATCTTAACCGGACGCAAGTTAGCATAAAGTCCAAGCTCTTTACGAATGCCTAAGAGCCCCTGTTCAGGACGAGGCTTAGATGGATCGGTGGTATCCCACTTAGGGCCGCCAACTGCAGCAAGCAAAACTGCATCACTTTCATGCGCGACATCCAAGGTCTCTTGTGGAAGAGCACTTCCTGTTTCGTCAATAGCACATCCACCAATCAAGCACGTAGTGTATTCAAAGGTGGTACCGTACTTTTCACCAATAGCATCAAGAACCTTTAAGCCCTCCGCCATAATCTCAGGACCAATACCATCTCCCGGTAAACCGCATATTTTTTTAGCATCTGCCATAATTGCTAATACTCCTTGTTATCTAGCTTCATAAGTAAGGATTGGACGTGCGCTAGTTTTTACCCAAAACCGAGCGTGTACGATTAATCAAGCCACCTTGCTCAATAATGTCAGCAATAAAGGGTGGGAAAGGTTGCGCAGTAAAGCTCTCCCCCGTGGTGAGATCAGTGATAATACCGGTATCAGTGTCCACTGAAACCCTATCGCCTGCTTTAATCGCATCTACCGCTTCGGGGCATTCCATAATAGCAAGACCGGTATTGATAGAATTGCGATAAAAAATGCGCGCAAAGCTTTTTGCGATAACAACCGGCACGCCCGCTGCTTTAATAGCGATGGGAGCATGCTCACGAGAAGATCCACAACCAAAATTCTCCTCAGCAACAATAATGTCACCTGGCTCTACCTTAGCAACAAATTCTGCATCCAGATCTTCAAGGCAGTGCTGTGCTAATTCCTGAGGATCTGAGGTATTGAGATAGCGAGCAGGAATAATAACATCAGTATCAATATCGCGTCCATAGCGATGGGCATTACCTTCAAACTGCATAACGTTTACTCCTCATCCAAATCTTCAGGGATACCAATATGACCTAATACCGCACTAGCAGCAGCAACGGCAGGTGATGATAAATATACTTCCGAGGTTGGGTCACCCATGCGGCCAACAAAATTACGGTTAGTAGTTGCAATAGCGCGCTCTCCTGCTGCAAGAATTCCCATGTAACCGCCTAAACAAGGGCCGCATGTTGGAGTGGATACCGCACAATTTGCATCCAAGAATACATCCATCAAACCTTCTTCAATGCATTGGCGATATACCAATTGAGTTGCCGGAATAATAATGCAACGTACATTTGGATGAACCTTGCGACCACGCAAAATTTCTGCAGCTTGACGCATATCCTCAATACGACCATTGGTGCAAGAACCAATAACTGCTTGGTCAATAGTGATATCGTGCGCTTCTGCGGCAGGACGCGTATTTGAAGGCAAATGCGGGAAAGCAACCGTTGGAACAATATCCGCTGCATCAATATTGATAACGCGTGCGTACTCTGCATCAGGATCTGAATGATACTCAGTATAGGGACGCTCAACACGACCATCCATATATTCACGCGTAATATCATCAACCTCAATCAAGCCTGCTTTTCCGCCTGCCTCAATTGCCATATTAGAAATAGCAAGACGACCTTCCATAGAAAGGTTAGAAATAGCAGAGCCACGGAACTCCATTGCCTGATAGAGTGCACCATCAACACCAATCAAGCCGATAATGTGCAAGATGATATCTTTACCCGTAACACCAGGAGCAAGCTCACCTTCAATGTTAAACAAAATTGACTCAGGAACTTTAAACCACGCTTTACCCGTTGCATAACCAACGCCGGCATCAGTCGAACCAACACCCGTCGCAAAGGCACCAAGCGCACCATAGGTACAAGTATGGCTATCAGCTCCAATGATCAAGTCACCTGCACCAACTACACCTTGCTCAGGAAGCAAAGCATGCTCAACACCCATACAACCTACTTCGTAGTAATGAGTAATGCCTTGCTCGTGGGCAAAATCACGAACAATTTTTGCCTGCTCAGCACTCTTAATATCCTTATTGGGTACATAATGATCAGGAACAAGAGCAATCTTGGTCGGATCAAAGACCTTATCAACGCCAATTTTGTTGAATTCTTTAATTGCAATAGGAGCAGTAACGTCATTAGATAGCACAAGATCTAAATTACACTCGATTAATTGACCTGGAACTACTTCATCAAGACCAGCATGGGCAGCAAGAATCTTTTCTGCCATGGTCATGGGACGTGCCATAGTATCTCCTTTACGATTAGTTTGTACTTGTGAAACTTGGATATTATAGCACTGACACATAAAGCAAAACGCCCGCATAGGCTATCAATTACTTAGGCGATGTGGTTATTCCTGTTGTGAGGAAGTGTTGCGATGATCTTGCTATCTACCATGGCTTTTGCGGTGGCCATGAAAGACGCTCATCAAAAGCATCCCGCTTCCAAAAAAGCCAACAAAGAATAACGGCCATGGTGATAGCAACAAACATAGTATTGGAATAGATAAATTCAAACCCGGCAATCAATGAGAGCATTGTCATGGCTAAAGCCCATGCCGCACGATATCTAAAAATTAATCCCACGCCCAAGATGAGCAAAATAATACTTGCGCCAATAAGCGCTGGGCCGGCAAACACGTTGCCTATGTTTACCCATTGCGTGAGGTCACTGTACGAGGCGAACACTTTGGGCACAAATGCCATCACTAAGTTCACAAGAGCGCACACAATGACGAGTGTGCCTCCAATCCACCCTGCATCGCGATACTTGGCAAGTTTGCTTTCGTCTTTTTTGCTCTTGAAAAACCCTGCCTGGCTCAGCAACACCGCTCCGATACAGAAGGGAATCCAGAACATGATGCCGCGATACACTAATGCAATAGCGGTAGCAACCGATAGTGAACAACCAGCGCCGGTGAGAACAGCAGCTATTGCCGCTTCAACTACACCAACACCTTGTGGCGTGGGAGACAAAATAACTGAGATTGCTGCAAGAGAAAAGGCAGCCACAAGAGCACCAAGACCCTGAAATCCAAATGCGTAACCAATAGCAACCAAGCAGAACATGTTAAGAATAGCGCTTGCAGCTGCATATAAAACAGTAATCGCAGCGCCCTTAGGGTTTTGCGCCAAAATATGAGCTGATCGAATAAAAGAGTGGGCAATACTATGGCCCCAACCTTGTGGTAATTCGCGCTTGAAATTCTTTAAAAATTTACGAGCGATGCGATCAACAACACCAAAAATTTTCTCCAACCATCCTGGTTTGAAATAACCAAACATAAAAAAACTTGCTAATACCAAAAGCGTGCCAGCAAGCAACAATCCACCTGTAACAAAAATCCAGTTCAACATGCCAGAAAGCCACATTGCAACAAAGCCAATACAGGAAATAACAAAAACGGCAGCAAAATAACCAATCTGAGATAAGACAGCACCTGATGTTGCCGTACCAATATCAGCCCCTTGTCTGTGAGCATCATCGATAATAAAAGCGACACCTGTTGCTCCCGAAAAAAGGCAGAAGGTGTTAATAAACACCAAATTAAAAATCAAGACAATGTTATGCCAAAGCGTCGTTTTGAAATTAACTGCTTCAAAAGCTGCCTGATAAGAAAGCGCCTGCACAATATGGCGTGCAAGCATCAAAATAACTGCAACAATAAGGGGGATAAGTGCTCCACCTTGTACCGTATCGATAAATTCTACAATGATGCCTTGATTGGCAACCAAAAACCCTAAACAAACAATGATCAACAAAACAAGGAGTGCCTTTTTCATACAAGACACCTCAAAGCATGTAAATTATGTAAGGATGCAGAATACTTCATGTTTTCTCTAGCTCTTCACTTTAGCACATACGCATGGTTCACTAATAAACGAGCATGTGTTTGGTGTGATTTTGGCATATCACCTGAAGCGTACTAATAAAAAAGCCTTATAGTTTGATTATGAAAAAATCTGAAGCATTACATATTTTAGGTTTAGCCGATGGAGCAAGTGATGATGACATCAAGAAAGCCCATCGCAGACTTATTATCGAAAACCATCCTGACAAATTTGGTCAGGATGCTACTAAACGTGCCGCCGCAGAAGAAAAAACTAAGCGCATTAATGAAGCGCGCGATGTTTTATTAAGCAGAAAATGGGATCCTGAATACAAAACAACAGGAACACCTTATGGCGCTCCCTATTCATATGACCCCTTTTCACAAACTCGTCCTCGTTCTTCCGCGGGACAAGGAACTTCGCAAGACCCCTTTAATGGACAAAACCCCTTTGCGGGATTTCCGTTTGAAACATTTGTATGGACAAGTTGGGACAATATTGGCACAAATCCAGGTAATCCAGGTAATCGTTCCCAAAACACCCAACGCAATAATCCTTATACCACCCAAAATCCTTTTGCGGGACACCCCTTTGAATCATTCTTTACGGTCAGACAACAAACACCTGAAGAACAACTTGAAGAAACAAAGGGAGCTCTAAAGCTTGACTTTGGTATGTTGGTATTTAAAGCAGCTCTCTTTGCAGCAGCAGCTTTTATGGGCAATTTGGCGATGGGCGTCTTCCTTTATGTAGTTCTCTCAATAGGTCAGGGCATTTATAAACGCCTGCGTTTTCTCTCGGGCTTTATCATTTTGCCTTTCCTTATTTGCGTCATGATCTTTACACCACGAGCAAACGCAGCCGTGTCAACGTTTGCCTTTGTCTGTTTATTATTTGCCCTCTGGTTTGATGTCTCAAACATAACAGGACATATTCGTTCGTATAGAGAACTCAAAAAACAAATCAAAAATCATGCTGATTAAATAATGCCTCCTCTAATAAATCAAAGAGGAGGCATTATTCTTGCGCATTCTTTAAGAAGTATAGTTTGACAACTTGTCCAGCAATATAGCTACCAGTTGCAAGGCGCATCTCCTTGAGCTTGACGTTTTGATATAAGAACAGGAATAGTATCAAGATCTTCACCATGCCAGCAGCGAACTGCACCTTTTTCCTCAAGCGCCGCTATTTGTTCAGGAGTATATCCCTTGCTGAGCAAGTAACGTTCAGTATGATAGCCGCAAGGTTTACCTAAGATCAAAGGTGGATCATCATAAGAATCAAAACGAATAGGTGTGGTATTAAATACGCGTGGTCCAAAGTCTTTTGATTCATAGCGTCGCAAAGCATCATTATCATACGCTTCTTCATCAGCCAAGATATCAGCATAATCAAATAGTTTTTGATGAGGGACTTCTTGCTTCATCATGATCTCATCCCATTCATCATAATCTTTTTGAGCATACCCTTGCTCCATTTGCGAAACAACAAACTCTTGCAGATTATTCTCACGAATAGCTGCCAGAGTAGACATCCGCGGATCATCAACCATTTCATCTAAGCCAAGCATTTTCATCATAGGATTGTAATAGCGATTATAGTCAGGTAAACATATGAGAAACCAAACCCCATCGCGTGATTGATATGTATTATTAAACGGATTACGTACAGCCGCGCGATCACACGGATAGGTTGCACCAAACTGGTGAGATTGAATCCCATGAGAATGACCCCACAGCGCAACATGGTAGAGATTAGTAGTGACCTTTTCTCCTACGCCCGTACGTTCACGGTTAAAAAGTGCAGCTACGATGCCACCAGCAAAAATGGCGGCAGCATTAAAATCACCAAATCCCTGTGGAGCAATTGCAGGAGATTCTCCTGCTTGTCTAAACGTGGCATTCACACCACCACGCGAACCCCAACAAACCGCATCATAACCAGGTTCATTGCGCATAGCACCATATTGACCATAACCACGCATCTGTGCCCAAATCAATCGAGGGAATTTCTCATGCAGAGTCTCATAATCAAGACCCATTTTCACAAGTGCTTTATCACGTAAACCATTAACAAACACATCAGCATCAGAAAGCAAGTCCATAAAAATAGCCATACCTTCTTCAGTCTTTAGATTGAGGCTAATCCAGTCCTTATTGGCGTTAACATTTTCATAGGTTGGATCACATGTTTCGGTATTTTGCCCTCCAAAACCGTAACATTGAGAGCGTTGAGGGTCTTCTGCAGGATTTTCAACTTTAATGACTTCAGCACCCCACTCACCTAAACAACGTACTGCTGCAGGTGCCGCAACCCATTCTGCCAGCTCCACAACTTTTACATCATGTAACGGACCGTATCCATTCATGATCTCTGATACAAACATACTTATCCCCTCCCCGTGGTGAACATACCCCTCATAACAAAAAGAACAGAGGCTTTATATACAAGTGGCAGCATATTCATCGACCCCAAAGAGCAATACTACACTAAAAAGGCGCTCCTATCACGCACGATAGAAGCGCCCTTCATAATAATTTAGTTCTTCACTCGTTTATTCTGCTCAATAAACGAAATTATTCTTAATGACGAAAATGACGATGTCCAGTAAACACCATGGCAATGTTATGAGCGTTAGCTGCTTCAATTACTTCCTCATCACGAATTGATCCACCAGGTTGAATGACTGCCGTAACACCAGCATCTGCCAAAACCTCTAAACCATCAGCAAAGGGGAAGAACGCATCCGATGCTGCGACTGCACCCTTTGCTTTATCTCCAGCTTGCTCCACTGCAATACGAGCAGAATTAACACGATTTGGCTGTCCGCCACCCTCACCAACATTGCAAAGATCTTTTGCGATCAAAATCGCATTTGACTTGACTGATTTAACTGCTTTCCAAGCAAAAATCAAATCGCGCATCTCTTCAGCAGTAGGCTTGCGGGTAGTTGCCACGGTAAACGTCTCAGGATCTTCAGCAACCGCATCAGACTCCTGGCACAAAAGACCACCCTCAACGGAGCGATACTCGCAAACACACCCAGCGGGGTTTACTCCACCTGTTTGCAGAAGTCGCGCATTGGGCTTGGAAGAATACATTTCAAGAGCGTCTTCAGAAAACTCTGGCGCGATAATAGCCTCAACAAACTGCTTGTTATTAAAAATGCGTTCAACAACTTCACCAGTGATAGGGCGATTAAAGGCAATTACGCCGCCATATGCAGATACAGGATCTGCTTCATAGGCACAAACATATGCATCGACAACAGAATCCGCCTCACATACTCCACAAGGAGTCAAATGCTTAACAATAACGCAAGCGGGGTTGTCGTACTCACGAACTGCTGCCCATGCGGCATCAAGATCAAGATAATTGTTGTACGATAATTCTTTACCCTGCATCTGTTTTGCATGGGCAAGCGTATGAGCAGCGTTGGGATAACCATTAATCTGATAGAACGCAGCACTTTGATGAGGGTTTTCACCATAACGTAAATCTTGCTTTTTAGTGAGCGTAAGACTACAGGTATCTGCAAACTGAGTCTCCCCCTCATTTAATGCTTGATCAAGCCATGCTGCAATCGCTCCATCATAAGCAGCCGTAGTCTTAAATACTTGATAGGCTAACATAAGGCGCGTTGAAAGAAGCGTTGCACCATCATGACCACGCATCTCATCAAGAATTGCATCATAAGATTCAGGTTTTGTTACAACAGCAACGGAAGCATAATTTTTAGCAGCCGAACGAAGCATGGATGGTCCACCGATATCAATGTTTTCAATGCACGTCTCAAAGTCAGCTCCTGAAGCAACCGTCTTTTCAAAGGCATAGAGATTTACAACGACCATGTCGATCATTTCGATGCCATGCTCATTAGCCTGTGCCATATGATTAGGATTATCACGCTTAGCAAGAAGTCCCCCATGAACCATAGGATGCAAGGTCTTAACGCGGCCATCCATCATTTCAGGGAACTTAGTAACATCATCAATAGGGGTAACAGGGATACCTGCTTCAGCAATTACCTTTGCAGTACCACCAGTAGAGATAATCTCTACACCGAATTCTTCGACGAGAGCACGTGCGAAATCAACAATACCGGTTTTATCCGTTACTGACATCAACACACGTTTAATTGTTGGATCTGCCATTACCTAATCTCCTTTATCTAAAAGCTTGACTTCTATAATGCAGGAAGTATTTCAACACGACGATCATCAAGAAGCTTTACTCTATCCTCCACAAGCCATTGCAAAACACGCGGGTATAGCTCATGTTCTGTTTTGTGAATACGTGCTTCAAGCGTATCAAGCGTGTCGTCTTCATACACCACTACAGGCTCTTGAGCAATAATTGCCCCCGTGTCATATGTAGCATCGGCAAAATGCACCGTTACTCCTGTAACCTTTACTCCATACGAGAAAGCATCTTCAATTGCATGAGCTCCCTTAAATGAAGGAAGAAGAGCGGGATGAAGATTGAGAATACGTCCAGGAAAAGTCATGAGCACTTCTTCAGTGAGCATGCGCATATAACCTGCCATCACAACATAATCAACACCCGAACGTACCAATTCAGCGGCAATTAATTCATTAGCAACAGAAGGATCTTTGTATATCTCTTTACTGAGTGAAAGCGTTGGAATACCAACGCGTGCTGCGCGCTCAAGACCAAAAGCATCAGGACGTGAAGAAATAACAAGCGAGATTTCAATATCAAGACGCCCTGCTAAAATCTCATCTATGATCGCTTGAAGATTAGTGCCGCTTCCGCTGATAAGCACACCAATTTTTAGTTTGCCACCTTCGGTTTGATTGTGCTGCATGATGTTCACGGTATTATTCCTCATCATTGACGACAAACAAAAGTTCTTGATCAACGTAGGTCACTTGTCCTGAACCAGGAACAACACGACCAACCACAAACGCCTCTTCCCCTTCAGCTTGAAGAAATGCGCATACTTCTTCAGCTTTATCAGGACGTACTGCCAAAATCATACCGAGACCCATGTTGAACGTTTTTAACGCTTCTGTTTCATCAAGACGCGCCGCACGACAAACCCAAGGAATAATTGAAGGCATGACCCAGGTGCCAACGTGCACCTCAGCATCGACTCGATCATTAAGCGCACGATTCAAGTTTTCAGAAATACCGCCACCCGTAATATGAGCAAGAGCATGCACTGCTCCAGGAAATGCGCGCAAAACACTCCGTACTGGTTTAACATAAATGCGCGTTGGCTCCAACAGAGCGTCAAGCACACTTAAGCCGTCAAGTTCTTCACGCTCAAGACGTAATTCGTAGGTGGTCTTACCCTCAACACACACCTTGCGCGCGAGCGAGTATCCATTAGAGCATTTCGCACCCATCGGCAATGCCACCAACAATTTCTGCTACCGCTTCACTAGAAAGCTTGCCAACTGCAATATAGTCAAGGAAAAAGAGAGGCTCAGCTCCCGTTGCTAAAATGTCGTTTACACACATTGCAACAAGATCAATGCCAACCGTATCATGCTTGCCTGCCAATTTAGCAAGTTGAATTTTAGTACCAACACCATCAGTTCCTGATACCAAAATAGGATCTGCCATTTGTTTGGCTACTTTAATTGAAAACAAACCACCAAATCCACCGATATCGCCACGAACTTCATCACGATACGTACGATGAACTGCATCTTTAATAGCTTCTACTGCACGAGCACCCTCAGCAGTATCAACACCTGCATCAGCATACGTGGTAGTTTGACCTTGAGATGTCCAGCTTGGCCATTTAGTTTGCTCATCCGTTGCAGTTGCATCGACTTTAATACGATCAGTCATGAACTCTCCTAGTATCTTTACGTGAGCACATGTCTATAAAACATGCCTTTACTGTACCGTCTATGATACAGGCTATCAGCCAATCACACAGTCACATCTTGCGCGGAGGTAAGACAATTTAAGGCAAGAAGCTCTTTTGTTTGAGCGCCAGAGGAATTGAGACTGGATAGTTGCCTGAAAAACATGCATCGCAAAAACCAGAATGCTCAGTTTTAATAGCTTCGTGCAAACCTTCGATCGAAATGAAAGCAAGACTATCTGCACCGATAAATTCGCAAACTTCATCGCACGTCATGTTGGCAGATATCAATTGATCTTGTGTGTCAGTGTCAATCCCATAAAAGCAAGGCCACTTAGTTTCGGGCGACACGATACGCACATGCACTTCTGCTGCTCCCGCATCTCGAAGCATGGTCACCAGTTTTTTACTTGTATTGCCACGCACAATCGAATCATCAATAACAACCAAACGTTTTCCAGAAATAACTGAAGGAAGAGGATTAAGCTTAATACGAATACCCATTTGTCGCATTTCATCAGTGGGTTCAATAAACGTTCTTCCCACATAACGATTTTTCACAATACCATCTGAATAAGGGATACCTGACTCTTCAGCATATCCCATTGCCGAAGGAAGACCAGAATCGGGAACACCCAAAACGAGATCAGCTTCAACCGGTGCCTCCTGAGCAAGAATGCGACCCATAGCTCGACGTGCCTGATAAACACTTTGCCCATCCATCACTGAATCAGGACGCGCAAAATAAACGTATTCAAAAATACAGCTTGCACGTGCCCGCGGAGGAATGCCTTGTTCAGCAACCATACCATCCGCGTTGAAGCGCACCACTTCACCTGGTGCTACTTCGCGTACAAATTCAGCACCTACAATATCAAGCCCACACGTTTCAGAAGAAACAACCCAGCCTCGTTCATTAGGGAGCTTACCTATCACAAGCGGACGAATACCATTGGGATCTCTAAAGGCATAGAGCGCATCAGGACTCGCAAGCACCATCGCATATGCTCCTCGCATCAAATTCATAGCTTGCTTAATGCCTTCACGCAACGAATGGGAAACTTTAGTGACTTCACCAATAATCTTTGCTGCAATCTCAGAGTCAGTACTTGCTCTTAGTTGTACGCCATGCTCGGCGCAAATTGCATAAAGGGTTGCCGTATTGACGAGTGTTCCATTATGAGCAAGTGCAATTAAGGTTTTGTCTATGGCGCAAATATGAGGCTGTGCTGCTTCCCATGACTCTATCCCGCCGCTGGTTGAATAGCGAACATGACCTACCGCAACTTCACCTTGCAGAGGTGCAAGCGTCGATTCATTAAAGACCTGCGTCACAAGTCCTAAGTCTTTTGACACCATAACGGTATCTCCATCACCAACAGCAATGCCTGCTGATTCTTGTCCACGATGCTGAAGAGCCTGCAAGCCAAAACAGGTAAGACGCGCTACATCATCTCCCGGAGCATATACACCAAATACGGCACATTCTTCTTCCATACGATCAGGTCTTTGCCCGGGATAAAGCGAAGTAGCCACTCTTCCTCCTTTTAGGCTGCAGCGTCAAGCTGCGCCGATTGATCTTGTGCGGTTATATCCGTTGATCCAACCTTGGTTGCTTTTATATAAGGATCATCAGGAATGGTTGTTTCAACTACAGCAGCAAAAATAATTGCACGTCCGTCATTGTTGGTATATTCACACGTTGAGAACATAAATGACTGCCTGATATTTTCGAGTGTCAATACCGTTCCTTCTTGTTTGACTAAGGAGCGATTGAGCTTATCTTGAATATAGGCTTGATAATCGTTTTCCGTTGGAAAACGCGTTTGTACAATGGCATCTGATCCTGTTGTTTTAATGTAGGCAAACGTAGTGCAGCGATAATTACCTCGTGGTGTCAACACATAGATACTGCGATGTTCATTAAACGTTGCTGAATCACTCCAATCAGCAAATGTCGCAAACATAGATCCGTCATTCATGTGATGACCATAGAGCGCATTGTTGCGATCAAGCATATCGGGATTGTTGTTGGCATCAAGGAAAATAGTTCCTGCACTCGAGAAAAATCCTTGACCACCATCAAACGATTTATGGAGGTATATCTCATTGTCTGTTCCGTGTACAACAGGATAATTAATCTTTGTACCAGGAACATAAATCCATGCACAAATATCAGGATTAATAGCGGAAAGCCCTTCCCAATCAACCTTCAAATCCGCCAGATTGAGTGTTGACGTATCAGCATAGCTTTCAAGATCATCATAGGCTTTTTGCTGAACACAGTATTGAAGACCAAAAAGAGCAAGCGCTGCCAAGCAGAGAATTAAAACAATTGCCGCAACTACGAAGATCAAACGTGTCATAAAGCCAGATTTTTTGGCACTGGTTGAACCCAAATCAGAAGTAGAACCATGCGCAGGTGCACTCGTTGCGCGGTTTTTTCGAGCAGCCATACGAAGTCCTTCCTACCATCAAAACAAATGATGCGCCCCCAATAAGGCGCATCACATAAATACCTTATGGGAAATCTATAGTAGCAAATTCCCCCTTACGATTGTTACTAAATGGTTTCGTGTTTATACATTCTCCAGACGTTCTTCGAGTGCCTCATTAATAATCTTAAGCGCTTTAATTCGTGCATAATATTTATCATCTGATTCGAGCACAATCCAAGGTGCAAAATCCGTTGAAGTTAATCTAAACATATCATCAATAGCGGCATAGTACTGAGGGTATTTATCACGATTGCGCCAATCTTCAGCCGTAATCTTCCACTGCTTTTCAGGATTTTGTTCACGCGCCTCAAAACGCTGCAATTGCGTTTCGGGAGAAATATCAACCCAGAATTTAATGAGAATAGCGCCCCACCTCACAAGATCGCGCTCAAATTCATTGATCTCATCATACGCACGCGACCATTGTTGCGGAGAGGCAAAACCTTCAACCCGCTCAACGAGCACACGACCATACCAACTACGATCATAAATGCCCACATGACCCGCTTTAGGCAAACGCGTCCAATAACGCCACAAGAAAGGATGCATCAATTCTTGTTTTGTGGGTGCAGGCGATGGGAATATCGTATACGAACGAGCATCGAGAGCTTGTGCTACACGCTTAATGTTGCCACCCTTGCCTGCAGCATCTAAACCTTCATACATGATAATTAAAGGAATACGCTTGATATACATCTCTTGCTCAAGACGACGCAGGCGTGCTTGCTCAGCCTTAAGTTCCTTTTTATAGAAAGCGCGATCAACCTTTAAGTCGTGATCTACATTTTCAAGACGCGGATAATCAGCCAAGACGTGGAATTTGCTTGCTGCAGGAGCATACGCAGAAGCCTCTTCTGCCTGGCGATGCGCTTCAGCAAGAAGCTCAGCATTTTGCTCAGCACTACGATTCCGCTCATCACTTTGAACCGTCTGAGTCCCTTGTGTAGCTGAATTTTGTGCCGCTTTTGCTTCAGCTTCTTTAGTAGCTTCATCTTCTTGAGCAGACAATGCTTGCTCAAGACGGCTCACGATAGTTTGTATAACAGACAAATTAACGCGGCGTCTATCTTCAGCATCAAGCAAAATCCATGACGAATCACAGAAATTGGAGCGCTCAACCAACTCATCGTAAATGTGATACATCTCTTTATAGTGATCAAGCTGCTCCATGTCTTCTTTGTCGACACGCCAGCGTGTTGAAGGATCATCGTAGAGATTAGTAAGACGCTTTTTTTGCGTCTCTTCTGAGATATGCATAAAAAATTTGATAACTAAATAGCCATCATTGGTGAGTTGAGACTCAAAGGCATCAATAGATTCAACAGCGCTATCAAGGGTTTGTAGCAAAAAGGCGCGATTTCGTTTTTTAACCTTCTTTTTTTTATCCGCACTCCAACGAGCATGATTATAGAGGTGTTCTGCAACAATCGAATACCAACCACGGTCATAAAACGTCATGGTTCCTCGATTGCCCAAAGCCTGCCAAAATTGCTGCATATGAGGATAGAACCCAGTTGATCCAAAATCTGGATCAGACACGCGTTTTGCTTCTTGCTCGCCAAAATCTTCGGTAACGTGAACAGAGGTGTAGCGTGCGTCTAAGTTATAAATCAGATCAGAAATACGGCTTCCTTTACCAGCACCCTTCCAACCTTCGAACAACACAACAACTCCAATACCTTTGGTACGTGCTTCTTGTTGCAAAATAATAAGACGCTTTACGAGCGCATCATAGCGCGGATTGTATTCAGCCTTCGTTACCTTTGGCGCGGTCATATTGATAGTTTCGAGCATGTGCCTAATCCCCTCTCCTAAGCTCCACCAAACACTCTCCCCAAAGTGTGCTTCTCATGTGGGCAAACGATATGCATACGTATTGTAGCATCACTTTAAAACTATATCGTTTCGCATACAATTAGGCGCTCATGATCACAAACGATAATAAAGGCTATATCATAGATTAAACACTACTGAAGGAGTATTTGAGAGTCTATGTCATATCAAGCCATCATTGATCTTGGTTCAAACACTGTTCGCTTATGTATCTATCATCTCGAACCATTTGCCCTCCATTACATTAAACATCATCAAACTTATTCCTGGGATCAAGACGGCATCCATATCAGTCTTAATTACAAGGTAATGGCTGGTCTTGCTTCTTTTGTGACCGATGGGGTTATGAGTAAGCAGGGCATTAAAAAGGCCACCAAAACTATCAATGATCACCTAATTCGTGCTAGTCATTTTGGCTGTGATCGCCCTGAAAACATACACATTTTTGCAACAGCCGTTTTGCGCAATTGTCTCAACTCAGAAGAAGCAAAACACGCTATTGAAGAAGGTTGTGGATTCCCCACCACAATGCTTTCTAATAAAGAAGAAGCACACCTTGGATTTGTAGGAGCAAGTCTTGATACTATTCCCGATCAAGGTGTACTCATTGATATCGGTGGAGGCTCAACAGAGCTAACCGTTTTTGCCGATGGGGCTGATCGTGATAATGTGAGCCTTTCTCAAGGTTCACTCTCATCCTATGCGCGTTTTGTTGAAGGCATCCTTCCTACTCCACGAGAAATGGAGGCAATCGAGCGCGCCTTTGAAGAAAAACTTTCGGTGCTCAATAAAGCACGCTATCAAACACCTAAGCTGTGCGGCATTGGTGGCACAGTACGCAGCGTTGCAAAGCTGTACGGTGATATGTGCAATGACGGCAAACGTATTTCCACCATAACGCGTGAGCACCTTGAGATTATTTTGGCAGCATATAAACAAAACCAGAACGCCTTTGCTCATACCGCGCTCAAAACAATACCCGATCGTATCCATACATTTATTCCTGGATGCATTATTTTGCGGAGTCTTTTTTTGTTTTGCCAAGCAGAAACCTTAACGGTTTGCAAGCATGGTTTGCGTGAAGGCTGTCTCATCGACAAGATCATAATGTCACGCTAGGCACCATCGAACTATCTTGTTAAAAAATCCTGATCAAAAAACGCGATTATCAGGAAAAACAGCTAGAATAGATACAAGATGAATATCTCATCTTTTGAGGGGAAATAAGGGGGAGCGATTGTAATGATTGCAAAAAAGAATTCAGCTCAACATGAGCCCACCCAAACTAATGAGTCGAAAGATAAACCAAAAAACAAGCGTGAAGTTTTGCCCTATATGCAAAACAGGGAACTCTCTTGGCTCAATTTCAATAAACGCGTTCTTGATCAAGGCGAAGATAGAAATGTGCCACTTCTAGAGCGTTTGACTTTTGTTTCTATCTTTTCTTCAAATCTACAAGAATTCTTTATGGTACGCGTAGGCAGCTTAACTGATCTCGCCTTGGTTAAAAAAGAATTACTCGACAATAAAACACTCATGACACCTCATGAGCAACTTGAAGCAATTTATAACCGCTGCCATGAACTATATCCTGAACAAGAGCGCATCTATAAAAATATTTTAGGCCAACTCGAAGAGTATGGTATTAAACAAAAAACGCTCCAAACAATCAATGATGAACAGCGTGAATATTTACGCTTATACCTTCAATCAAGCGTTATGCCATACTTATCGCCTCAGGTCATCAACGCACGCCACCCTTTTCCTCATTTGGAAAACGGTGCACTGTATGTATTGTTGCGCCTAGATGAAGAGGAGCGTCGCGCTAAATCCAAAGATTCTGACGAGGGTAAAAATAAGAAAAAGACAAAAAATGTTGGTGCTGATGACGCAACATTTGGTCTTATTCCACTCCCCCGTCAAGCAAAGCGCGTTATCGCATTACCTGGTGACGGAACGCAATTTATTCTTCTCGAAGAAGCGCTTAAGCTTATTGTCGATGAAGTCTTTTCTATGTATGTCACAAAACGCGCAAGTGTTATTTGCGTAACACGCAATGCCGACATTGATGCCAATGAAGGCGTTGATGAGATCGATTATGATTATCGTGAACACATGAAGCGCATCTTGAAAAAACGCGCTCGCTTAGCTCCGGTTCGTCTTGAAACCGACACACCACTTTCCACGGTAACGGAAAAGTTTTTGCTCAAGTATTTAAACCTAACACCCAATCAAGTCTTTGTTACCAGCGTTCCGCTTGATATGGGTTACGCCTGGGGATTACCTAGTTTGGTTGATGAGGAGATTGCACACGAGCTCACCAATGAGCCCTTTACTCCCTCTTGGCCAGCATGTCTTGATCGTCGTCGGTCTATTATTGAGCAAGTTTGTGAGTCTGACAAACTCCTCTCTTACCCTTATGAAAGCATGGATCCATTTATTCAGATGCTACGTGAGGCATCTACGGATCCTTCAGTAATTTCAATCAAGATCACGCTCTACCGCCTTGCAAGCCAATCGCATCTTGCTGAAGCTTTGCTTGCAGCAGCTGAAAATGGTAAAGAAGTCACTGCGCTCTTTGAATTACGTGCACGTTTTGATGAATCCAACAATATTGATTGGTCGCAGCGCTTTGAACAAGCAGGCGCAAACGTAATTTATGGTTTCCATGACTTTAAAGTCCACTCTAAAATTTGCGTTATCACGCGCAATACTGACAAGGGACTTCAGCATATTACGCAACTTGGTACCGGCAACTACAACGAAAAGACTTCCAAACTCTATACCGACTTTTCCTACATTACGACTGACGAAGCAATTGGACGTGATGCAGCGGAGTTTTTCCGCAATATGAATCTCGAAAATACCTCCAATAACTATCAAGTACTCTCGGTTGCTCCTTTACAAATTAAACCGATGATTTTGGATAAAATTGACGAGCAAATCGCGCTTGCCAAAGCAGGAAAGCCCAATGGACTTCTCTTTAAAACCAACTCTATTACCGACAAAGCAATCATCGATAAGATTGCTGAAGCCTCACAAGCGGGCGTAAAAACAATTCTTTTCGTCCGCGGCATCTCCTGTATTATCCCCATGGTTGATGGCTATACTGACAACGTAGAAGTAGTATCCATTGTTGGTCGTCTTTTGGAGCATAGTCGCATTTATGGATTTGGCACTTTTGACGAAATGGAGCTCTACCTATCTTCTGCTGACTTAATGACACGCAATATGGATAAACGCATTGAAATTGCATGGCCAATTCGTTCCAAAGACTTAAAGCAGATAATCCTTGATTATCTCCAAGCTTGTCTCTCTGACACAGCAAAGCTCAGAATGCTTCAAGCAAATCTTGAATATACCCCCTTAGAATTTTTTGCCGATGAGGATGATGAATCCGGTAAGGTTGATTCTTTTGATTCGCAAGCTTACCTCATCAAAAAAGCTGCTGATGATTATCAAGAAGCAGTGCTTGAACGTGAAGAGCGTGAAGCCCAAAGATCTGCCATGGCGCGCGCACAAAAGATTCGTGACATAGATTCTATGCAACATAATCCACAAGTAACTCCTATACCACCTGCGGTTCCTGTAATTGAGCATCCTGCTCCTGAGCCAACACCTGCTCAAGAGATGGCAGAGGAAGAAGCAGTTCACGCAATAGACCGCGAAGACATGGCTGAGACAATGGTGGAAGCACCAATTGATGAAACACCCAGCCAAGATTCGACCACAGTCCGTGTAGAGGAAGCGCAAGAAGCGCTCCATAATCTGGATGCACAAGAAGATTCTATCCCAACTCCTTCGGTCGCAACGCTTGATGTTGAGGAAGCTCCTTTACCTGAACAACCCCAACGCGTTCAAGCAACCGTAATTGAAACTGAGGAAGAAAAAGCACAAAAGACAGCTCAAGAACAAGCACGGCAAGCTCAAGAAGCGGCATTGCAAGTTTTGCCTCCGACCTTCCCAAAAACCACCTTCATGCAGCGCTTGAAATTCTTGTTTACCGGTCATTTCTAAGATAATCTTGACGATGGGGCTCGACAATCAATACGATTTATCCCCATCGTCATACATGAAAATCACGCAACAAAAAACTCGCCCCTTCCGTTATAAAATGAGGCGAGTTTTGTTTTGTAAATTTTAAGCCCTTAAGCGGACTAAAATGAGAAGATGCTTCTTATTTTTGAGGTAACAAAAGTTCAGCAATTTGAACAGCATTTAATGCAGCACCCTTGCGAATCTGATCAGCAACATTCCAGAAGGCAAGGCCAGACTCAACAGAAGGATCTTTGCGAAGGCGGCCAACGTAAGCGCCATCCGTACCTGCTAAAAGACCTGGCATAGGATAAACGTTGTTATCGGTATCATCCATTACCGTAATACCAGAAGCATTCTCAAGTGCCACGCGTGCTTCATCAACACTAATAGGCGCCTTGAACTCAACATTAATAGCTTCACCATGGCAACGAAGAACAGGTACACGAACACATGTTGCTGCTACCTCTATAGACTCATCACCCATGATCTTTTTGGTTTCAACAACCATCTTCCACTCTTCTTTAGTAGAAGCATCATCCATAAATACATCAATATGAGGAATGCAGTTAAAGGCAATCTGATGAGCAAAGGCGTCAATAGTCAATTCATCATCTTCAAGGAATTGCTTAGTTTGAGCATACAATTCATCCATTGCTGCAGCGCCAGCGCCAGAAGCAGCTTGATAAGTAGAAACAACCACACGCTTAATAGGGGCAACATCATGAAGCGGCTTTAGAGATGCAACCATTTGGATGGTCGAACAGTTGGGGTTAGCAATAACACCATTATGCCAAGCAACATCTTCAGGATTTACCTCAGGAACAACAAGCGGTACATCCTCGTCCATACGAAATGCACTCGAGTTATCAACCATAACGGCGCCTGCCTTAACAACGGCCTCTCTAAATAACTTAGATACTGATGCGCCTGCAGAAAAGAGTGCAATATCAACGCCTTCAAAGGCCTCGTCAGTCATTTCTTGAACGATAAGATCTCCCGCAGGAACTTGACCGCATCCTTCAAAAGGAAGTGTTTTACCTGCTGAACGAGACGAAGCAAGAGCACGAATCTCTGATGCGGGAAAATCAAGATCATGAAGTACTTTTAAGAATTCACGACCAACCGCCCCTGTTGCACCACAAACTGCAACAACGGGATTTGCAGGCATTTCTTTAGTCCAAGCCATACGTATCTCTTACCTTCCTTTATTCATTTTGGCAGCAATTTCTTCTTCAGAAAGCTGCGTTTCTTCAAATACACTATCAGAATCAAGACCGAAAGCAGTATGAAGGCAACGCACAGCTGCTCCTACCTGCGATCCATCAACAACAACAGAAATACGAATAGGGCTCGTCGAGATCATTTGGATATTGATCTGATTATCAGCAAGAGCACCAAATGCTTTTGCTGCTACACCAGGACTCGATTTCATGCCGGTACCAACAAGTGACACCTTAGCAATATCTTCAGACAAAATTACCTCTGAAATACCAAGCTGATCTTTAATATTATCGATCACTTCAAGAGCCAAATCTTTTTGAGAACTTGGGAAAGTAAACGTGATATTTGCCGAGCCATTACTTACTGCATTTTGAATAATCATATCAACTGATACCTTATTTGCAGCAAGCGCAGAAAACACCTTTGCAGCAGTTCCGGTTTCATCAGACAAACCACGTAAGGTAATTTTCATTTCTGAAGTATCATGAGCAACACCAGAAATGACAGCCTGTTCCATGGAAGGATCTACCTCCTTGATAAGCGTGCCTTCTGCATCTGAAAAAGCAGAACGCGAATGAATAACAACGTTATATTTGCGGGCAAACTCAACTGCGCGCGATTGCAAGACACCAGCACCTGCGCTGGAGAGCTCAAGCATGTCATCATATGAAATAACATCCAACTTACGAGCACGAGGAGCAACGCGCGGATCTGCTGAATAGATTCCTTCAACATCTGAATAAATTTCACACACATCAGCATGAATACCGTGAGCAAGAGCAACGGCGGTGGTGTCAGATCCACCACGTCCTAATGTGGTGATGTTTCCGTCTTCGCTCAAGCCTTGAAAGCCCGCCACTACAACAATGGCACCAGTTTCAAGTGCTTGTGCTATGCGCTCAGCATGAATATCTTCGATCTTTGCGCGCGAAAAATCATCATCAGTTTGAATACCTGCTTGCCAACCAGTAAAGCTAATAGCTTGATAGCCACGAGCTTGAATTGCCATAGCAAGCAGCGACATGGATACTTGCTCTCCTGTTGAGAGAAGCATATCCATTTCTCGTTTAGATGGAGCCGGATTGAGAGCAGCAGCAAGGCCAACTAATTCGTCGGTGGTCTTACCCATTGCAGATACAACAGCTACAACATCATCTCCTGCTAATTTCTTTTCAATGAGGCGTTGAGCAACTTTTTGGATGCGTTCCGGTGACGCTACTGACGTACCACCAAATTTAGCAACTACGAGTGCCATTGTCTTCTTTCTAGTAGAGAGACTTACCTTACCGTATCCATAATGAAGCAAACAACATCATTGAGTACAGTGAGTTTTGTACACGAGCAGATTAATAGAATGGACGGGTTCTCGCGGATAGAAATAAGGGAAAATAACAGGAGGTTATCCGTGTTTCAGGACAATGCAGTTCATCAATTCTGCAATACTTTCACACGTATCCACAACGTCTTCCATAATTGTATAAATGCGCGACCATACTAAAACACGCATGGCATTTTCACGATCTTCCGTAAAGAGAAAGCGCATTACTTGCATATAAAGTGCATCGGCTTCATCTTCAAGATCGTTGACAAGCGTAAAATTTGCTTGCAGTTTTTTAGGAGCTTTCTTGAAGTTACTGAAATCTTTCATGGCATCAAGTAATGCGTCACAACACTTAACTGTGATATCAGCAAATGTCTCCGCCCCTTTTGGCATGAAGTGAATGTCATACATGTAAAACGACTGGATTACTTCTTCAATTTGATCTGTCAAATCATCAAGACTATTAGTGAGACTCAAAATATCTTCACGATCAATGGGAGTGACAAAGTCAGGAAGGATGGCGTCATAAATACTATGACATACAGCATCTGCATCGTTTTCAATAACATGCGCTGCTGCAATATTTTTATCGAGCGCTTCAGCCTTTTCAAATGTCTTTGTTACCTCTTGTAAGAGTTTTGCTTCTTTTGTCGCAAGCTCAATTTGCTTACAGAAGGACTCGAAATAATCGAGCTTTTTCTTGTTCTTTTTCTTAGGTAACTTAGACATAGCCCGCTCTCCTTTAAGCAAACATTAAGAAAATTTTCGCGAAAACAAATCCCATAAGACCGCACCCAGGAAACGTTAACACCCAGGTTTTAACCATATCAATAGCAATTCCCCATTTAACTGCCGATTTACGACGCGCAGCACCAACACCCATAATCGTGGTTGATGCAGTGTGGGTTGTCGAAACAGGAAGACCGCCAAAAGTAGAAACGACAAGACATAAAAACGTACCCATGCTTGCAGAAAAACCTTGATAACGGTCAAGTTTAACCATATCCATGCCAACCGATTTAATAATTTTTTGTCCGCCAACAGCAGTTCCGATCCCCATGCAAAGAGCACAGAAAATCATCAACCACACCGGCAAATCCATCGATGATCCATTTGACATACCCGTAGTAGCAAGAGTGATAGCGAGCAAAAAAATACCCATAAATTTCTGACCATCTTGTGCACCATGCATAAAGGCAACGCCTGCGCCACCAAAAATTTGACCCCATTTAAAAAAGTTATCAGTCTTTTGGCGCGAAGCATTTTTGAATATCTTTTCGATAAGTTTTGAGAGCAACCATCCGGATGCAAATCCCATGAAGGTAGAAAGCAAGATGCCATAAATAACCTTCATCCACTCTGCCCCATTAATACCACCGAAACCACCTTGCAAAGCAATAGCGGCTCCCGTAAGACCTGCGATCAAAGAATGACTTTGTGAAGTGGGTAAACCAAAGTACCACGCCGTTACGCCCCAGACGATAATGGCAACCATAGCCGCCAAAAGAGCAATGAGCGCATGGGTACTATCACCCCCGAAGTCCACCATATTGAAAATAGTCGCAGCAACAGCTGAAGAAACAAGCGTAATAACTAAAAGGCCAAAAAAGTTGCAAGTAGCAGCCATAATAATGGCCACACGCGGAGATAAGGAGCGCGTGGAGACCACCGTTGCAATAGCATTAGGAGCATCAGTTGCCCCATTAACAATGATGACGCCTACACAGAGGGCGGTAATAACCAAAAGAATAGGCGACTGTATTAGCTCTGTAATAAAAGGAAGAAACTCCACGTCAATCCTTTAATTCGCGGTTTATGTCGTTACTATTTTACCGTAACCTCTTATCTTGCAATGATAAATAGGAAAATGGGGACATATCATTAGGTTAGATGAAAAACCTAAAAACGCGGTTTTGTTCCATTCCAATCGTTGTTAAGGAATTGTGCCCCGGCAAAACAAGAGTATCATCAGGAAGTTGCGAGAGACGCTTGAGCGACTGACGCATGGCTCTATCATCTCCTCCTTCAAAATCAGTACGACCAATAGAGCCTGCAAAAAGCGTATCTCCCGAAACCAAAACATTGAAATCTTCAATACGCATACCGTATTGTGAATCAAGGTAGAAGCAAATTCCGCCAGGCGTATGACCGGGCGTTATCATAACTTTCCACTCCATCATGCCAATAGTTACCATCTCTTTATCTTTGAGCTTGAAATCCACTGGACATGAATCAGCGGCCATACCGGGATCATCGCCGATGCGCTTTTCAATGAGAGGCGCATCAATTGCCGAGGCATAAACCGGTGCTTGCGTTGCATCATGCAATTCTTTAAGAGCTCCTACATGGTCAGCGTGATGATGGGTAACAAAAATAGCATCAAGTTTACGATCCCCTATCGCACGCAAAATCTGAGATAGGTTATCAGCGGGATCAACGCAAATAAGAGCAGTCCCATCGCTTAATAAATACGTATTATTCTGGATAGGGCCCAACACCATCATTTCAATATCAATACAAGCCCCTGCAACGACATAAGTGCCATTTTTTCCTCGATCAAGTGTAATAGCCATGTGCCACACCTTCCTGGTACCCGCATGTTAGAAAGCTTTGTTTGTTATAGTAGCGATACTATAGTAGCGATACGTCTTCTCTCTTGCACAAACAAACAGTATTTCTTTACCACTTTGTTGCCGATGACGTTTTTTGACGATGGGTGATAACGCCCCCAAGATAAACATTTATTTGGTATAAGGCATCATGCGACGTGCATCAAAGACGTTTTCAACTTCTTTAGTTCGTGTGAGAATACGATCGATGGCATGAACATCTGACACCTGGAATAAAAAGCGCA